>Ga0129314_1000782_pt1 | contig 28711 bp, 26 predicted proteins | sample O1111metagenome_FD_94431 | JGI IMG/M metagenome (GOLD analysis project Ga0129314, IMG submission 94431) | Orangutan individual fecal microbial communities from fecal samples from Wisconsin, USA - O1111 metagenome | ecosystem: Host-associated > Mammals > Digestive system > Large intestine > Fecal... | reverse complement strand
ATGGTCCTGCAGGAAACATGGCTCAAAACAGAGACCATCCGCGAGAACATTGCGTACGGCCGTCCGGATGCATCGGAAGAGGAAATCATCCGGGCAGCCAAAGAAGCCCATGCCCATGGTTTCATCATGCGGATGCCTGAAGGATATGACACGGTCATCAGCGAAGACGGAGGAAACCTGTCCCAGGGCCAGAAGCAGCTGCTGTGCATAGCCAGGGTCATGCTGTGCCTGCCGCCCATGCTAATACTGGACGAGGCCACCTCCTCCATTGATACAAGAACGGAAATCCGTGTCCAGAAAGCATTTGCAAGAATGATGGAAGGCCGAACCAGCTTTATCGTTGCCCACCGCCTGTCCACCATCCGGGAAGCCGATGTAATCCTGGTCATGCGGGACGGGCATATCGTGGAAAAAGGACGGCATGAGGAGCTTCTGGAGCGGGGGGGATTCTATGCGGAAATCTATAATAGCCAGTTTGCGCGGGGATGATTTTGGGATATTTGGGATGTTTGGTATGGTGTGTGTGGGGGTACGCCCCCAAAACGGGCCAGGGCCGGGCGGACGGGGCAGGCCTGGAGGCTGAGTTCCGGAGGGGCAGCTTCTAAGGCCCTGACAGATTAAAAGACGGGGGATCGGTGCTATTCATGTAGAAATCCTGAAGGACTTTCTACGTTCAGAGCACCTTGGATTCTGGCTTTGATGCCAGAATCCACCCCCGTCTTTTAATCTGCCAGGACCTAAGAAGCTGCGGCCTCCTCCACTAAGCCCCCAGACCTGCCCCGTCCGCCCGGCCCTGGCCCGTCTTGCGGGCTGGGTATTCCGGCCGTTACATACGCAAAATGGGGGAAGGATATGTAGTTGGGATAGGGTATGTTCAGGATATTAGATTAAGATATATTTAGGATAATATGTATTTTTGGATAAGCGATATGAATGGGGGAGAGGGAGGGCTTAGGCTTAGGGACCTATCATACTATCCGGATTCATGAGGAAGGGCAATTGAGGATACGTAGTGGGTGAGTGGAATGGGGATGGGAGGGATGGATGCATCTACAGGGGCGTGCAGGTCTTAGTCTTCGGGAATCGGTGCTAAGAGGCAGGCGCCCTTTGTTCGAGCCCGATACCAAGATTAACGGTAAAAGCTAAGCGCGAGTTTGGGCAGCCGGCCTCTTGTCCAGCGCCGAATCCCGAAGACTTAGAGCTGCTAGCCCCGCAGCCAGCGTCCATCCCTCCCATCCCCATTCCGCTCACGGACGGAATACCCCCCACCCATCCCCATAAATCCACCCCATCTTAATACAATCTTTAGCTGACAATTCCCCATTTTTTATGTATAATACCCATTAGAACCAATCAAACTAACAAAAAACGGAGGAACAAAACATTATGGAATCTGACCCGGAAGCGGCCAATATTATATTCCAAATCACAATCTTAATTATCTTAACACTTATCAATGCATTCTTTGCAGGCTCAGAGATGGCAGTTGTGTCTGTCAACAAGAACAAAATCCGCCGTCTTGCAGAGCAGGGCAACAAAAACGCGGCGCTTATAGAGCGGCTTATGGAGGATTCAACGATCTTCCTGTCCACCATCCAGGTAGCTATTACATTGGCGGGATTTTTCTCCAGTGCATCTGCTGCAACCGGTATCGCACAGGTATTGGCGGTGAAGATGGCGGAGTGGGAGATGCCTTACAGCCAGACACTGGCAGGCGTGGTGGTCACGCTTATACTGGCATATTTTAACCTGGTGTTCGGTGAACTGGTGCCAAAGCGTATTGCCCTTCAGAAGGCGCAGGGATTCAGCCTTTTCTGTGTACGTCCCATATATTATATTTCCCGCATCATGAACCCTTTCATAAAACTGTTATCACTGTCCACCAGTGGTTTCTTAAAGCTGATTGGCATGCACAATGAGAACCTTGAGACGGATGTGTCGGAGGAGGAAATCAAATCCATGCTGGAAACCGGCAGTGAGACCGGTGTATTTAATGATATTGAGAAGGAGATGATCACATCCATATTCTCCTTTGATGATAAGCGGGCAAAGGAAGTCATGGTTCCAAGGCAGGATATGGTGGCCATTGACATTAATGAGCCGCTGGAGGATTATATTGATGGGATCCTTCAGTCCATGCATTCAAAAATTCCTGTGTATGAAGGGGACATTGATAATATCATAGGCGTGCTGTCCATTAAGGCCCTGACCATAGAAGCCAGGAAAAAGTCCTTTGAAGGCCTGGATATCCATTCCCTTCTCATGGCCCCATACTTTGTGCCGGAAAAGAGAAGGACGGACGCCCTGTTTAAGGAAATGCAGAAGAATAAAACAAAGCTTGCCATCCTGATTGATGAATACGGCGGAGTGGCCGGCATGGTGACCCTGGAGGACCTGATTGAGGAAATCGTGGGTGATATCCATGAGGAATATGAGGAGGTGGAGCCTGAAATCCTTGAACTGGAACCACACCGGGTTTACCGGGTATCCGGCAGCATATCCCTCTTTGACTTAAAGGAGGAGATGCACCTTCACATAGACAGTTCCTGCGATACCTTATCCGGTTATCTCATGGAACAGCTGGGCTACATACCCGGCCAGACCGGACTTCCCATTACGGTCGTGACAGCGGAGGCGGACTTTGAAGTGGAGGGCATGGATGAAAGGGTCATCAGTTATGTGAAGATGACCTTAAAGGAGACAAAGAAAGAGGAGGCAGCTGAGGAAGTATAGCTGTATACGGCAAGGAGGAAATGATTATGGGCTTTTTGTTGGACGGGATCATGGCAGTTACATGGCAGAAGATGATTATGTATGCCATAGGGATCGGCCTTATCTGGCTGGCGGTAAAAAAGGAGTATGAGCCGTCCCTGCTGCTTCCGTTGGGATTTGGCGCGATTCTTGTGAATCTGCCTTATTCCGGTGTGATTGACCAGATGGTGCAGGGAAAGGTGCCTGCGGCCGGCATCATTGAGTGGCTGTTTAAGACCGGGATTGAGGCGTCCGAGGCAATGCCGATCCTTCTGTTTATCGGAATCGGGGCCATGATTGATTTTGGGCCGCTTTTAAGCCAGCCGGTGCTGTTCCTGTTTGGGGCGGCTGCCCAGCTTGGCATATTCGTGGCCATTATCGTGGCCTGCATGCTGGGATTTGACCTGAAGGACGCGGCATCCATAGGAATCATCGGGGCGGCAGACGGACCTACCTCCATCCTGGTGTCCCAGGTGCTTAAATCCAATTACATGGGGCCCATTGCAGTGGCGGCGTATTCCTATATGGCGCTGGTCCCCATCATCCAGCCATTTGCCATCCGCCTTGTCACCACCCATAAGGAACGTTGCATCCATATGGATTATAATCCAAAGAGTGTGAACAGGGCCCTGCGGATTTCATTTCCCATTGCAGTGACCATGATTGTGGGAATGATTTCCCCCCAGTCCGTGGCGCTTGTGGGCTTCCTCATGTTCGGCAACCTGCTGCGGGAATGCTGTGTGTTAAATACCCTGAGCCAGTCCGCGCAGAATGAACTGGCGAACCTGATTACCCTGCTTTTAGGAATCACCATTTCCTTCAGCATGAGGGCGGAGCAGTTTGTTAATCCGGCAACCCTTATGATCATGGCTTTGGGCCTGGTGGCATTTGTGTTTGATACCATTGGCGGCGTGCTTTTTGCAAAACTTGTGAATGTTTTCCTGAAATTAGCAGGGAAAAAACCGGTCAATCCCATGATTGGAGGCTGCGGCATTTCCGCCTTCCCCATGTCCTCCAGGGTCGTACAGAAGATGGCGGCCAAGGAGGAACCGGGCAACATTATCCTGATGCAGGCAGCGGGGACCAATGTTTCAGGCCAGGTGGCATCGGTTATCGCAGGCGGACTGGTCATCAGCATTGTGACCCAGTATCTGTAACATCATAGAAAAGGCAGGCGTTCTGTAAGGAGGATGTGTAGAATGAATATGGCGAATGTGGAAATCGCCCTGGAAATCATGGGAAAAGGAATGGGCGGCATCTTTGTGGCGATTGTGGTTATCATGGCGGCAGTCATGGTGCTTGGGAAGATTACCGGGAATAAGAAGGATAAGGAAGAGGAATAGCTGGCAGGTGCTGCCGGGCGGCATTTGCCGCTGTTCATATCCGGTTTCCGGCTGGCTGAACCAGTGGAATGAGGCATTGGATTACCTTGAAGGTATCCGGTGCCTTATTTTTATGGAGGTATTTGGGGCGGAATCATGGGAGGGGGTTGATGCGGTTGGCAATATTGGGTACAATAGGGAGGAAGCTGACTTTTTGTAAGATATGGGAAAAGGTATTTATGTGATGGGATGTAAAATGGGAAAGGAAGGGGATGGACAAAACAAAAAGTCTTGTAATGACCTAAATGCGGGACAAAAAATGTTAAATATGCATAAAATATAATAGTGTAAATGGTATAAAAGATACAAAAACACAATAATCTTACAAAAAGTCTTTACAGCAGACAAAAAGTGTGCTATCATACAATCAGAAAAGGAAATAAGGATATGAAAACTTTAAACGATGAAAAAGAGTTTATGACACAGTTAATGGACATGCTGGAGCAGCAGCTTGGTTCACACACAGAGGTGGTCCTTCATGATTTAAAAAAGGATTATGCCAATACGATTGTGGATATCCGCAATGGCCACATAACAGGACGTGAAGTGGGAGGCACCGGAAGCAACCTGGGACTTGAGGTCCTGCAGGGAACGGTAAAGGACGGTAACCGTTTTAACTACATCACCCAGCTGAGGGATAACCGGATATTAAGGTCCTCATCCCTGTACATTAAGGATGATGAAGGCAGTCTCATCGGCTGCCTCTGTGTCAATACAGATATTACGGAAAGCGTTAAGCTGGAAAGCTATCTGAAGGAAATGAACCACTATGATATCAACGCAGCAGACAAACAGGAAGTTTTTGTAGCAGAAGTAAATCAGTTATTGGAATATCTTCTTCAGGAAGGCCAGAAGCTGGTGGGCAAGCCTGCAGGCGTCATGAATAAGGAAGAGAAACTCCAGTTCCTCAAATATCTCAATGATAAGGGAGCATTTCTCATAACCAAATCAGGAGAGCGCATACAGTCATTTCTGGGAATATCCAAATATACCATGTATACATATCTGGATATGATAAAAAAGGAAGAAGCAGGAACAAAAACTGAATAGGCGGGCAGCTTGTTAACCAGTGCCACCCAGTGTGAATGATTAGGCATACAGTGCCTGCCATTTACACAGGACGACACAAGCAGCACAATAAAATACACCGGAACCGGATTCTTTTTCAGGGAATTGAAGAAGGTGTATTTTTTGTACCCAAAATCCGGTAATGTTAATGAAAATATTTTCTCATAAATCATGAAAAGCAGGAGGGTAACATGAAAAAATTGGAAGGTAAAGTTACAGTGATGACAGGCGCCGGTTGTGGATACGGGATGAGCAGCGGATTTCCTGGCATATTTGCAAAAGAAGGTTCCCACCTTGTCCTGAACCACTACAGACAGGACCCTGAGGGAATGAAGGAATTTAAGGAAAGCCTGGAAGCCTGCGGGGTAAAGGTGGTACTGGTAGAAGGGGATATCTCAGATGAATCCGTTGCCAAAAAACTCATTGACACTGCGGTGGAAGAATTTGGACGTATTGATGTATTGATTAACTGTGCAGGCATATCGAATCCAAAGCTGCTGACCGAGATTACCACAGAGGAATGGAACAGGATGATAGCAGTGGACCTTACAAGCAATTATTTTACTTGTAAATATGCTGTTCCGGTGATGATACAACAAAAATCCGGAAGGATTATCAACATTGCATCCCAGGTAGGGCAGAAGGGGAGCGTGGAACATTGCCACTATGCTGCTGCCAAAGCCGGCGTGATTGGATTTACCAAATCCCTGGCCAGGGAAGTCGGGAAATACAATATCACAGCTAACTGCATTGCTCCCGGGCCCATTGAGACACAGCTTATGGGAGTGGTCAGCGATGAGTGGAGAAAGAACAAGGAAGCAGAACTGGTGCTGCCCAGATTCGGGGAACTGGAGGAAATCCTGCCAACCGCGGTATTCCTGGCAGCTGAACCCGACGGCAACCTTTATACAGGACAGACCCTGGGGCCAAATCTGGGGGATGTAATGTTTTAAACAGATGACAGGAGAATGTAAATGGGAGAGTATTTACTGGAAACACAGGGGATTTCAAAATCATTCAGTACGGTTAAGGTCCTGTCGGACATTAACCTCAAAGTAAGAAAAGGCGAAATACATGCCTTGTTAGGGGAAAATGGGGCAGGGAAATCCACCCTGATGAAAATCCTCACAGGAGTATTGGAAGCAGATGAGGGAACCATCCTTTACCGGGGGAAACCCCTTAAAATTAATCATCCAAGGGAAATCCATGACCATGGAATCGGAATTGTCTATCAGGAATTTAATCTTCTTCCGGATCTGACCGTGGCGGAAAACATTTTCATTGGGCGGGAGCCCCAGATGTCCTTTAAGGGATTCATCAATGATTCCAGGCTGAACAAGGATGCGGCCCAGCTGCTGGAGCGGCTTAACTGTTCCTCTATCCCGCCGTCACGCAAAGTGGATACCCTCAGTGTGGCGGAACAGCAGATGGTTGAGATTGCCAAGGCGCTGTCCTCCAACTGCGAGCTGCTTATTATGGACGAACCAACTGCGGCCCTTACGGATTCGGAAATTGATACATTGTTTGACATCATAAGAAGGCTTAGGAATGATGGGGTGGCAATCATCTATATTTCCCACAGGATGAGCGATCTGGATGCCATTGTGGACCGGGTGACCGTGCTGCGGGATGGAAAACTCATATCGGAACATGAATATGACAGTTCCATTAAGGACCTGCTGATACAGGAGATGGTTGGACGTGAACTGACGCAGAAGTTCCCTCCAAGGCCTGATTATAAAAGGGGAAAGAAAACCCTGGAAGTGAAAGGCTTAAACGCAGCCAATACATTGTATGATATTAACTTTGATGCATACGAAGGGGAAATCCTTGGAATCGCCGGACTGATGGGGGCAGGGCGCACGGAACTTGCCAGGGCAATCTTCGGGGCGGACCGCATTGATTCCGGGGAAATCAGAATAAACGGTAAGGTAACACATATCACATCCCCCTACCGGGCCATTGCAGAAGGTGTGGGCTACATAACAGAGGACCGGAAAAAAGACGGGCTGATGCTGGAGCAGTCACTGAGGGGCAATATTTCCATAGCCAGCCTGGATAAGTTCTGCAAAGGCGGTTTTGTGAAAGACGGCAAAGTGGATACTGCGGTAGACGAGTATATCGGCAAGATGAGTATCAAGACAAGAGGCAGGGAACAGCTGGTCAAGACATTGTCAGGCGGAAACCAGCAAAAGGTGGTTGTGGCAAAATGGCTGTGCAGGGAGTCACGGATCCTGATCCTGGATGAGCCCACCAGGGGAATTGATGTAAATGCCAAATATGAGATTTATGAGCTTATGTATCAGCTGGTGCTGCAGGGAGTGACCATCATCATGATTTCTTCAGAACTGCCGGAAGTCATTGGTATGAGCGACCGGGTCCTGGTCATGTGCGAGGGAAGGATAACCGGTGAGCTTGGCAGGGAGGAACTGGAACAGGACAGGATACTGAAGTATGCAATGGCTCATTAAATAAAAAGGATTGAGGTAGGTTATATGGGTGCGAAAAGTCAAAAGAGGAATATTAACACACAGATTATTTTTACAATGATGGGGCTTCTGATATTGTGCGTGTTTTTTTCAATCACAACCAAAAGCTTCCTGACACAGAGGAACCTGTTAAATATTGCCACACAGACTTCGGTAGCTGTAATTGTAGCTATCGCTGAGACATACATCATTGCCAGCGGCTGTATTGACCTTTCCGTTGGTTCGGGCGTGGCGTTTTCCGGCCTGGTGGTGGCCTCGGCCATGAAAGCGGGAATACCGGTTCCGGTTGCCATGCTGATGGCACTTGGGACGGGCATGGCATTGGGGGCATTTAACGCCTTTGTCATCACGGTACTGGGTATTGTGCCTTTTATTGCAACCTTGGGAACCAACAGCATATTCCGGGGGATTGTCCTGGTCATCATGGATGGAGTCCCCATGTCGGGCCTTAAATCAGAATTCACCTGGATTGGCTCAGGTAAGCTTTGGGGATGGCTTCCATGGGCAGTCATATTCATGGCGGTGATTGCGGTCATCATGGCTATCCTGCTTAAAAAAAGTAAGTTTGGGCGCTATGTCTACGCCATTGGAAGCAATGAACAGGCGGCGTATCTTTCCGGTATACCGGTTAACCGGATTAAGGTGATGAACTATGTAATCAGCGGTGCCCTGGTTGCGTTTGCCGGAATGCTGCTGGCGGCAAGGGTATCCTCGGCAGCGCCTACGGCCGGCGATTTATATGAAACCAACGCCATTGCAGCTTCTGTTATCGGCGGTGCCACATTATCAGGCGGCAAAGGAAGTATTGCGGGAACCATTGTGGGCGCGTTCATCATCGGGGTACTCAGCAATGGATTGAATCTGATTGGACTGAACTATTTCTGGCAGCAGGTGGCAATCGGCGTGGTTATTATCTCAGCCGTGTTCCTGGAGGTTGTAAGGGAGCGTTTGAAAAAGTAAGGTTTGGAACAGTAACACTTGCTGTAGTGATACGGCAAAAATAATATATTTCAAAGGAGAAGGAATATGAAGAAAAGACTAGCAGTAACATTGGCGGCAGTTATGTTGGCGGGGAGCCTTGCAGGATGTGCAGGAGGAGGGACAACCGCGGCTCCTGAGACACAGGCCCAGACACAGGCAGAGGCAGCCAAGACAGAAGCGGAGAAGACGGAGGAGCCGCCGGCAGAGGAGAAACCCGCAGCTGAGGCAACAAAGGTGATTGGGGTAATCCCCAAATCCACACTGTTTGATTTCTACAAAATGGTGCGACAGGGCGCTGAGGATGCCGCGGCCGAACACGGTTATACCATTAACTATCAGGGAACTAATTCCTCTACGGATACGGCGGCCCAGCAGAACATAGTGGAGGACATGGATATGGCAGGTATGGATGCTCTTGTGATTTCGTCCATTGATGCAAAAGCAATCAATGATACAATCGCATCCCTGAAGGTACCGGTCATTACCTTTGACGACGAGATGGATCCATCGGTTTGCCTGACTACCGTATCTGTAAATCATGAGGCTGCAGCTGCGGCCGGGGCTGCTTACATAGCGGAGAAACTTCCGAATGGCGGAAAGGTTGCTGTGGTATCTTCCGAGGCAGGATCTGATGTCATTCAGCAGCGGGACAGGGGTTTTGAGAATGAACTGAAAAAACATGATAAGTTTGAACTTGTAGGAATCTACCATACAGAAGGTGACAGGGAAAAAGCTGCCAATATCATGCAGGATTTACTGTCTGAACACCCTGATTTAGTCGCGGTATTCTGCTGTAATGAAGGCGCCTCCGCAGGGGCCAGCAAGATGCTCAAGGATGAGGGACGTACCGATATCCTGGCTGTGGGATATGACTCCTCTGAGGAGTTAATTAATAATATTTATGATGGAAGTCTGGATGCCCTGATTTCCCAAAATCCATATGGGCTTGGATACAATTCTGTTACAGCGGCTATTGAAGCGATTGAAGGAAAGACGGATTTCCAGGATGTGACCGAAAGTCCATACTGGCTGATTGATGCAGATAATATCCATGATCCTGAAGTTATTAAGATTCTGGATCCATTAGGTACACTGAATTTGAAATAGCGTGCAAATTATATGGAGGGGACAGGGATACAGGTACTGCATGATGGTATGGCAGGATTAGCCCATGCAGTCCTCCCATCCTGATGAGGATAAGTCTATGGAGAAATTGTTTCTTACTGGCGGTTCCGGATTTATCGGAATCAACGTCATGGAGTGTTTTCTGAAAGCAGGCATCCAGGTCTATAATTATGACTGCTGTAACATTTCAGATATGGTGGAAGATTATTTCAGCCGTCTTCCTGGTTCCTATCACTTTATACAGGGTGATATCCTGGAACGGGAGAAGTTATCCGCGGCCCTGGATAAAAGCGGTGCGGACACGGTCATCCATATGGCAGTGATAACCGTGACAGAAGAACGGGAGCGCAGTGATACCAGACATATCTTTGACGTAAACTGCGGCGGGACCCTGAATATGCTGGACGCTTCCGTGAAAGCAGGCATCCGGAAATTTATCTATGTCAGCTCCATTGCGGCCTATGGGACAACTGTATTTGAGGCAGATATCCTGAAGGAGGATATGGACAATCTTAAGCCGGAAAATCTATATCAGATATCTAAATTCACTTCTGAAAAACTGTCCCTCCGTTATAAATACCTGCATGGCATGGATGTATTATGTGCCAGGCTGGGGGATGTCTTTGGACCATGGGAGAGACCTACCCAGTTCCGGGATAAGATGAGCGCTCCGTGTATCACGCTTAAATATGCCATGGAAGGCAGGACCGCGGTCTTAAAAAGGCCAAACCGCACCAGCTGGGTATACAGCAGGGATATTGCGGATTCCCTTTTCCTGCTGGCTGAAGCTTCCTCTAGCTTTGACATCTATAATCTGAGTTCCTGCCATATATGGTCCATTGCCGACTGGTGTCAGGCGCTGACCAGGCATTTTCCCGGATTTGGGTGGCGTATTGCCAAAGAAGGCGAGAAGTCTAACGTGTTTTACCACGGGGCGGAGGACAATGCCCCCATGTCGGTTGAACGGCTTTGCAGGGCTGGCCATACGCCGCGGTATGATATGGAAAAAGCCATGGAAGATTATATTGCATGGGCAGGGGAATATCCTATGATTTTCGGGAAGGTCAAGTGAAAGCGATGAGATTTGATAAAATAATAAGGAATGGAACATTGGTATTGGAACATGGGACCCTGAATGCGTGTCTTGCCATAAAAGGGGAAAAGATAGCGGCAATCCTGCAGGATGGCTGCGATGTGGATGCGGATGAGGTCATTGATGCATCCGGCCAATATGTGTTCCCCGGAGGAATTGACACCCATACCCATTTTTTTGACCCGGGAGCCGAGTACAGGGAAGACTGGGAATGCGGGACAAGGGCAGCCGCCTCAGGGGGATATACGCTGGTGATGGAGATGCCCAACAGCAGTCCTCCGGTCATTGATAAGGAAACATTTAACCTGAAATATGAGCGCGCATCCAGGCATGCCGTGGTGGATTTTGCCCTGTGGGGAGGGGCAATAGCAGGAGGAAACAGCCATATAAAAGAGCTGCATGAGCTTGGCTGCATTGCATTTAAAGGTTTTACCCTGGATGCAGGGCCTCAATTCAAGTGGCTGGACCACCAGCAGCAGCTGGATGCCATGGAAGAAGTGAAAAAGTATGGGAAAATCCTTGGATTCCATGCCGAAGATGAGAATATCATCCGTGAACTGAGAATGCGTTATCAGGATAGGCCATGGAATCTGGACCTGCATGATAAAGCCAGGCCATATTATGCGGAACTGATTGCAATTCAAAATGCGGTCGCATTGTCCAAAGCCTCGGGCTGTCCCCTCCACATCTGCCATTTATCCATGCCGGAAGGCGCAGGACTTTTAAAGAGGGCCAAAGCTGATGGCGTGGATGTAACAGTGGAAAGCTGTCCGCATTATTTCCTGCTGAACCATGAAGACGACTATGATGCGGGAACCTATGCATTAATCCAACCGCCCCTTAGAAGCAGGGAGCGGATGGAGCGGATGTGGGATTATCTGAAGGACGGGACCATTGATTATCTGGGCACGGACCATGCCCCGTATACCCGGGAAGATAAAGAGCCAAAAGACGGCAATGGATGGAATGTGGCAGGCGGGGCGCCTTCCATAGACATATCCTATCCTCTGATGATATCCGAGGCCGTCATAAAGCGGGGCATTCCGGCCCATAGGCTGGCGGCATTATGTGCAGCCAATGCAGCCAGAAGGTTTGGTTTATATCCGCAAAAGGGAACAATCCAGGTTGGGGCGGATGCAGATTTGGTCCTAATCGATATGGACTGCAGATGGAAATACAGCAGGCAGAAGAGTTTTTCTAAGTCAAAAAGTACCAGGTTCCCTTATGAAGGCAAGGAACTGTTGTGCCGTGTGGCCGCAACCTTTGTCAGGGGAACTAAGGTTTATGGGGAAGGTAAGATACACACCATGCCGGGAAGCGGCAAATTCATCAAAAGACAGAAAGGGGTATAAGGATGCTTGAGATTAACAGGGAACGTTTATGGGAGCGGCTGCAGTATGTAGGAGGGATTGGCGCGGACCCCCGTGGGGGAATCAGCAGGTTTGCATGGACGCCGGCTTACAGGGAGGCATGCCAGGTGCTTATGGGCTGGATGCGGGAAGCTGGACTGACCGTGCGTATGGACACGGTGGGTAATATCTATGCAAAGCTGGAAGGACAGGAGGATTTACCTCCCATATTGACGGGATCCCATTTTGATACGGTGCCCATGGGCGGTAAATTTGATGGCCTGGCAGGAGTCATGGCTGCATTGGAAGTGCTTACCACATTGTCTGAAAATCATGTCAGGCCGCGAAGACCCATTGAGATGATTGCATTTGTCAACGAAGAGGCGAGCCAGTTCCTGGGAGGACATTTTGGCAGTAAGGCAATCTGCGGCATGCTTCCTGAGGATTATGCACTGACATCCACGGACAGGGCAACAGGTATTACCATGAAACAGGCCATGCTGGATTTTGATATGGGCCTGGAACCGGACAATTTCCCTGGCAGCTATATTAAAAAGGGAGATTATTATGCATTCATAGAACTGCATATTGAACAGGGATGTTATCTGCTTCATGAGAATCTGCCCATGGCCGTGGTGACGGACATAGCGGGCATCAAACAATTCTATATCACATTAAACGGCGTGTCTGCCCATGCAGGAGGAATGGCAATGGAGGACAGGCATGATGCCATGGCGGCAGCGGCAGCCATTGCATGTGAGGTAGAGAGGCTGGCCCTGGAATCAGGCTCCACCACCAGAGGGACGGTGGGATACATAGAAGCCAGGCCGGCAGAACACAACATAGTGGCAAACCAGGCCATTGTGCCTGTGGACTTCAGGGAAAAGGAGGATGGTCTGTGGCAGCAGCTCTACGATGACCTGATGGCATTTGTGGAAAAGCAGTGCAAGGACAGAGGGCTTACCTATTCAGTTAAAAGCACCATTAATACGGAACCCGTACACTGCGACAAACGCCTGGTGGAGTTAATCCGGCAGTGTACCCAGAAGGAAGGGATACCCCACAAATATATGGTGAGTTACCCTGCACATGATGCCATGCAGCTGGGAAGGCTGTATCCAATGGGAATGATTTTCCTGAGGAGTTCCAATGAGGGTGTGAGCCATTGCCCGGATGAGTACACAACGCCAGAGGACATGGCGGACGGGACCGAGGTGCTCTTAAGGACAGTGGATTGCCTATCACAGGAAGATATACTTGGATGAAATAACAAACGGAAAGGAAATGGAAGTATGGATGCAGTTAGGATTACTACGGAAAAATGCCCGAAGCCGGGTGGCTGGTACTCACAGGCCTTTAGGACGGGCAATCTGATATTTACGGCAGGGGTCACAGCCAATGATCCTGTCACCCAGGAACTGGTGGGACCAGGGGACATTGTGAAACAGACGGAACAGGTGCTGAAGAATATGGACAACCTTCTTCGGGAGGCAGGCTCTGACCTGGCCCATGTCATAAAAACCCTTGTGTTTGTTTCAGACATAGATGACTTTGAGATATTTAATGAAACCTATAAAAAGTATTTCCCTGATAATCCCCCTGCCCGCAGCACGATGCAGATTGGAAAATTCAACCACGGCATGGTGATTGAGATTGAAGCAGTGGCAGTTGCAGCGGATTGAAATCCTAAAGTTACCGGTTCAGGAGACTGAACCGGTATTCTTTTGGATTTCATGTATGATTTCCATCAGATGACATTCTATTAAATGTGATGCCAGCCCGGAATCATGTAAGCAGACGGCATGCAGGATTTCTTCATGTATATCTGCGTAGGTAGCTGAATACTCCAGTATGCCTTCGGATTGCGCATTCCACTCAATACAGCGCTGTTGGTAAATCAGAAGGTTCAGGGCAGTATACATGGCCTGGTTTTTGGAGGCCCTGGCCAGGACCAGATGGAAATCCAGCCCGGTACCACCGGAACTGTTTCCAAGGGAGACAGAGTGTTTGTGCTGGTTGACCGACCAACGCAGTTCGTCTATGTCGCTGTCATCTGCATGGGCGGCAGCCAGGGAGGCGGTTTCCCTCTCAAGCGCCAGCCTTGCATATAGGATATCGGTCAATGCCTTCAGGTCAGTGCTTTGGGTAATGGACATCAGTCCCTTGCTGAATCCCTGTCCCGCTGCCTGGGAACGCAGATGGGCGGCCTTTTCCAGCCCCAGGTCAGTAAGGATCCGTCCCTTATTGGCGACCTGTACCGTGTAGCCATGGCTGTCCATCATCTTTAAGTTCCTGCCGATGGTTGCGGTTCCCACCTTTAATCCGGCCTGGTCAAACAGCTCCTTTAATGTCCATGAACCGGTGGGTTCATTTTTCTGAAGTAGGCACATGAAAATCATGTAATCAATTAAATCAGACTGAATCGGAAATATTTCCTTTAATTGGTCCAGGGAAAGGGTCAAAGGGATATCCGGCATAAACGTGTCTCCTTTTTATATGGTTTTATATCCAATGAACGGTTTATGGTGCAGAGATGACGCCGTGGGGAAGTAGGGCATGAACGCCCCTTGTACCGTTGACCAGTTGTGTTATCTTCATATCAACGGCCACACTTGCCATGGCCATGGCCTCCTTGTGCCCAAATCCATACAGGCGTTCCATCAATCTGCACATATCCATTAAAGCATAATAAGCAGCCACTGTCAAATCACTGTGAAAGCCAAAGGTAATCCAGCCATGGGGAGAATTGCATACAGGATTGTCCAATGGTTCGTCAATCAGATCAAAAGTCAGACTAACCTGTTTCATGGGACACTCAATTGCAGTGCATCCGGACTCGCCGTCCCCCTGCCTGGCATGTCCGTCGCCAGTGGAGAACAGGGCTCCTTCTGTATAAACCGGCAGATAAAGGATACTGCCGGCCGTGATGTCCCGGCAGTCCATATTGGCACCATAAGGCCCGGGGACATGGGTTTTAACATAATCATCTGAATCAGGGGCAACCGCCATGACACCCATGAACGGCGACAGGGGGACACAGTGTCCCATATGGCTGCGGCAGATTCCTTTTTTAGGGTCAATGTCCCAGATAAGGAAATATTCATCCCCCTCAAAGCCCATACGGCACAGGTGGTCAGGATCCCCGCCGCCAACGCGGCTCCAGCCCCAGGTTCCGGGAATGATCTGGTTAATCCGTATGGCAAGGGTCATTTGGGGGCGTGCGCCTTGTATATAGACCGGACCGCACAGGGCATGCCCCTGGTCGGCAGGAAAGGAACGCTCCATGAAAATGCCGCTGGAGGAAGAGGGGGAGTCGGGCCGTACAATCCGCCAGTCTGCCTCCAGTGTAGTAAAATCCACGGTGTCCCCAGGAGAAATGGTCAGGACTGGAGGGATGGATCTGGACAGGCTTCCATGGAGATTCCCGCGGGAAGGATTAAGGGTGTGGTTTGCCATGCGTATACCTCCTGTCATTCGTCTATGACGGCAAAGGCCCTTACAGGTGAACCGCTCCCGTTTTTTAACCGGAGCGGGATCCCATAAAACTGGAATTCGCCTTTGCCTACAAGCTGGTTTAGGTTTACCAGCCATTCATAGTGGGACAACCCCAGATCCCGGCAGGCCCGGTGGCTGGGAAACAGCTGGGTGTCCATGATATCGGTGGACGGGCCCTCCACGCCATGCATTCTGGAACGGCGGGAGGCCAGCCAGGCAACTGCTTCCGGAGAAATATCAGGATTCATGAAAAGGATATCTTTAGAAGGAAAGTATTTATCATGCACACCGGTGGCCAGCAGCACAATGTGGCCGTCTATGGTGACGCCGGCTTCTTGCTCGGCCTGTTCCAGATCCTGTACCGTAATGCTTCCTCTGGCAGGTATATGGCGCATGTCCAGACATACTGCTTTTCCAAAGAAAAGGTCAAGAGGCATCTGGTCGATTGGGAGCCCATCCGGAGTCATATGGAAGAAGGCATCCACATGGGTTCCTGTATGTTCCACCATGCCAAGATAATTCCAGGTGGAAGTGAAGGGGTCGTCCTCGGTTCCTGTCTTAAATGCCTTTGATTCTTCATGGGATACCATGGTAACATAGATATTGCTCTGGAATGCATCCTGTACCAGCATCTTGTTGGTGAGTTCCAAGGTCAGGTCAATGATTTTCTGCATAGCGGTTCCTCCTTTTGGTTTTAGCGTTCTGTAGCCTCATTGGCAACACTACTCATCTTTGGTGAGTGATATATTCATTATACAGGAAATACAGGAAAGTTCAAGCCTGGGGGCATGAAAAAACTGGCTGGAAACAGAAATTGTTTTCAGCCAGTTTTATCTGCCCTATGTTATTTATCATCCACCAAAGGAATCGGCGTCTCATCCTTCTCATCCAGATGCGCCAGATAATACTTGGTATCCTTCACAATCACGCCGGACAGCAGCAGTACGGCTATCAGGTTGGGAATGGCCATCAGTGCATTGAGCGTATCTGCAATACTCCATACAAGCTCCAGCTGGATGACAGGGGCTGCCACCAGCACCAAAGCCCAGGCCAGGCGGTAAGGAACCAGCCCTTTCTTGCCCAGCAGGTATTCCAGGCACCGTTCGCCGTAATAGGACCAGCCCAGGATGGTGGAGTATGCAAATGTGATGATGCCAACAATGAGGATCGGCTGCCCGATGTAAGGAATCAGGGAAAAGGCAGCATTGGTCAGTTCGCCGCCGGACAGGTTGGTAACGCTGATGGAATCATGGCCAATGATGCTGCTGACAAGGACAAGGCCGGTCATGAGACAGACCACCACGGTATCCCAGAAGGTTCCGGTTGCAGATACAAGGGCCTGGCGCACCGGATTGCGGGTCTGGGCGGCAGCGGCCACGATTGGGGCGGAACCCATGCCGGATTCATTGGAAAAAAGGCCGCGGGCAATTCCGTACCGGGCTGACATCATGATACCTGAGCCCACCAGTCCGCCTGCAATGGAGCGCATTTCCGTAAACGCGCTGCGGAATATGACGGACAATGTTTCGCCCAGGAATGCCCGGTTAAGGAAGAGGATGAAAATACATCCCACAACATAGAAAAATGCCATGAAAGGCACCAGCTTTTCGCACACCCTTGCAATGGATTTCACCCCGCCGAAGATAACCAGGCAGGTAACCCCGCTTGTGATAAGGCCCACTAAAAGGCTGATGATCCACGGATATGTATCAAGCAGCTCCTTAAGGCTGCCGGACGTGATAAGCGGCTTCACATTGCTGTTCACAATACTGGAGATGGCGTTGACCTGGACGCCGCATCCAATCCCAAAGGAGGTAAGGGTGCCCAGCACTGCAAAGATGATGCCCAGCCACTTCATGTTCAGTCCGCGCTCCAGTGCATACATGGAGCCTCCCAGCATGGTGCCGTCCTTGGTGCGCACACGGTACTTGACCGCGATAAGGGATTCTCCATACTTGGTGGCGATTCCGAACACGCCGGTGAGCCAGCACCACAGTACGGCGCCCGGGCCGCCAAGGGCAATGGCTGTTCCCACGCCAATGATATTGCCGGTTCCTATGGTGGAGGCAAGGGCGGTGGTAAGGGCTGCAAACTGGCTGATATCGCCGCTTGAGTCGGGATCTTTTGTGACAGAGAGCCGGATGCCGGTCCATGTTTTCCTCTGGATGAATCCCGTGCGGATTGTAAGAAAAAGATGTGTCCCAAAAAGAAGTGCAATCATGGGAATCCCCCAAAGATAGTTATTGATGGTTTCCACAATGGTGCTTAACAGTTCCATATCAAATCCCCCGTTTTCTGAGTCAATAATATAAATAATTTAGCACAGTAAAATGGAAAAAGCAAGAAAATATGTTTTTGGGCCAAAATAGAGGGGTAAAACAGAAAATATTTTGAAAATATATATGGATAACAGAAAAAGTTTCTGGTAAATACGAAAACATGGAAACTTGGGTAAATTACAGGGAAACGGAAAACCATTGAAAAGGGTGGATGGAAAAGCGAAAGCCGGTTCCCTGAAGGATATCCGGCCAGGGCATTGTACATACATGCCCTGACGGTTACCCGCTTTCAGGGGACCGGCTTATGATATTGGTTTTATACATTGAAACGGAACAGGACCACATCCCCGTCCCTCATCACATATTCCTTGCCTTCTGAGCGGACCAGGCCTTTTTCCTTGGCAGCCCCCATGCTGCCGCAGTTCATCAGGTCGTCGTAGTTCACTACCTCGGCGCGGATGAAGCCGCGCTCAAAGTCGCTGTGGATCTTGCCTGCTGCCTGCGGCGCCTTGGTGCCGACCTTAATGGTCCATGCGCGGCTTTCCTGAGGACCTGCGGTCAGGTAGCTCATAAGGCCCAGGATGCGGTAGCTGGCGGCAATCAGCTTCTCCAACCCGGATTCGGTAAGGCCAAGATCGTCCAGGAACATTTTCTTCTCATCCTCATCCAGCTCTGCGATTTCCTGCTCAATCTCAGCACAGATGACAAATACCTCACATCCGTTTTCAGCGGCAAAACCGCGGACGGACTGCACATATCCGTTGTCAGCGCCGTCATTTGCCAGGTCGCCTTCCGCAACATTGGCAGCGAATATGACAGGCTTCCATGTGAGCAGGTTCAGGGTGTTGATGAACTCACGCTCGTCCTCGTCCTCTGTCTCATAGCTGCGGGCCAGCCTTCCCTCTTCAAGGTGGGCCTTCATGGCCTTTAACAGCTCCACTTCCTTGGCCAGTTCCTTATTGTTAAAGGCGCCCTTTGACTGCTTTGCAATGCGGCGTTCCAGAATCTCGATATCAGAGAAGATGAGCTCCAGGTTAATGGTTTCAATATCCCTTAAGGGGTCGATGCAGCCATCCACATGGATGACATTGGGGTCGTCAAAACAGCGGACCACGTGGACAATGGCGTCCACTTCACGGATATTGGACAGGAACTGGTTGCCCAGGCCCTCGCCTTTGGATGCGCCTTTTACAAGTCCTGCAATGTCCACGAACTCGATAACGGCAGGAGTGGTTTTTTCAGAGTTATACATTTCAGTGAGCTTGTCCAGACGCACATCCGGAACAGGCACTACGCCTACATTTGGGTCAATGGTACAGAACGGATAATTTGCTGATTCCGCGCCTGCCTTGGTCAAGGAATTAAAAAGAGTACTTTTTCCGACATTGGGAAGTCCTACGATACCTAATTTCATATGATTACCTTCCTATTATAATAAGTAATTACAGCCTTATTATCATATCATAAAACAGGGGGGAATGAAAGCAGAAAATGTTTAACCGCCAAATGTCAATAAAATCAGGCTTGGCGGGAAGAATATAAGCACAGGGATACCAATCAACCCAAAACAGTGAAGGAGATATGAAATGGGAGAGACAATCGTAGTAATCGGCGCAAACCATGCAGGTACGGCCGCCATCAATACAGTACTGGACCAGTTTCCGGGCAACCGGGTCATTGCATTTGACATGAACTCAAACATCAGTTTCCTGGGGTGCGGCATGGCCCTTTGGATAGGAAAACAGATATCTGGGCCGGAAGGGCTGTTCTATTCCAGCAAGGGGATATTTGAGGAAAAAGGGGCAGAAATCCACATGGAGACCAGGATTACCCGCATTGACTATGACCGGAAAATCGTATATGCGCGGGACAGGGACGGAATGGACTTTGAACAGCCCTATGACAAACTGATACTGGCCACCGGCTCCATTCCGGTCCGCCCGGAGATTAAAGGCATGGACCTGGAAAATGTCCAGTTTGTTAAGCTGTTCCAGAATGCACAGGATGTGATTGAGAAGTTAAAGGATGCATCCATCCGTAAGATTGCAGTTGTGGGGGCAGGATACATCGGGGTGGAGCTGGCCGAGGCATTCCGGCGCAATGGGAGGGAGGTGGTGCTGATTGACTGTGCAGAAACCTGCCTGTCCGGATATTATGACCGGGAGTTTTCCGATATCATGACAAAGAACCTGATGGACCACGGCGTGAAGCTGGCATTTGGGGAAACCGTCACGGAACTGGAAGGCGACGGGAAGGTCCAGACAATCATTACGGACAAAGGAAGCCATGAAGCTGACATGGTGGTTTTCGGCATTGGCTTTAAACCGAATACAATGCTGGGGCAGGGACAGATTAAGCTTTTTAAGAATCAGGCATTTTTAACAGACCGGAAGCAGGAAACCAGCATTCCGGGGGTTTATGCCATCGGTGACTGCGCCACGGTCTATAATAATGCCATCCAGGCCACGGACTATATTGCGCTGGCAACCAACGCGGTCCGCTCCGGTATCATTGCGGCCCACAATGCCTGCGGCCGGCTCCTTGAATCCCCGGGGGTACAGGGCTCCAATGGCATCAGCATATGGGGGCTCCACATGCTCAGCACGGGAATCAGCCTTGCCAGGGCAGAACGGCTGGGGTATAAGGCCGGTGTGACGGATTATGAGGACTGGCAGAAGGCAGAGTTTATGGAGAATGGGAACAACCGGGTGAAGATACGGATTGTGTATGACATGGATACAAGAATCATACTGGGGGCGCAGATGTGTTCGGACTATGATATTTCCATGGGCATCCATCTGTTTTCCATGGCCATAGAAGAGCAGGTGGACATTGATAAGCTGAAGCTGTTTGACCTGTTTTTCCTGCCGCATTTTAATAAGCCCTACAATTACATCACCATGGCAGCCCTGGCAGCCAGGTAAGGTGCTGTAAGGGATGGAATATGGGGCTGGTAAATCCCTTCTTGCATTTTACATTACTTCGGGGTAAAATGGGAAAGTATAACACCTGGCGGTGTCCTGCGTGAAGGCGCACGGCATTGCCGGGGGTTAAAAGGACAGGCACAAGTTGCCGGATGCAGGAAGGAGATTTTCAATGGAAGCAGTAACAGGAGCAGATTTAAGCTTTGTGAATCTGGGCATTACCATACAGCACCTGCCGAACAGCATTACCGTGTTTGGCTTTAGGATTGCATTTTACGGGATCATCATCGGCCTGGGGATGCTGGCCGGGATGGCCATTGCATTTTCAGATGCAAGGCGCAGGGGACAGGATCCAGATGTGTATCTGGATTTTGCACTGTACGGTATTATATTTTCCATCATTGGCGCCAGGGCGTATTATGTGATTTTTGACTGGGATACCTATAAGGACAACCTGCTGCAGATATTTAACACGCGGGGGGGCGGCCTGGCAATCTACGGAGGCGTCATCGGTGCGGTCATTACCCTTATCGTGTTTACCAGGGTCAGGAAGATGTCCTTTTTTTCCATGGCGGACAGCGGTGTGCTGGGCCTGATTACAGGCCAGATCATCGGCCGGTGGGGGAATTTCTTTAACTGCGAGGCATTTGGCGGATATACCAACAACCTTTTTGCCATGCGCATTAAGAAGAGCCTGGTGAACCCGTCCATGATTTCCCGGCAGCTGATTGACCATGAGATTGTGGAGAATGGGATTGCCTACATCCAGGTCCATCCCACCTTCCTATATGAGTCGGTATGGAACCTGTGCGTCCTTGGCTTCATGCTGTGGTACAGGAAACATAAGAAGTTTGAAGGGGAAATGCTCTGGATTTATTTCCTGGGCTACGGCCTTGGGCGTGTATGGATTGAGGGCCTGCGCACGGACCAGCTGCTGATTCCCGGGACCGGATTCGCAGTGTCCCAGCTGCTCTCGGCCGTGCTGGTACTTATATCGGCAGGCGTTATCATTTTTAAACACCAAAACCTGAAAAAGGGGAGGAAAGTGGGGGATATTCCAGGGGGGATTTAGTAAAAAAATCAATATTTAGTGCTTATGGGTGGGTGTATCCCACATGTAGAGGCAGCTGCGAAAAACCACGCAGCTGCCTTGTTTTTTTGAAATTTTTTTATAAGAAATTCGTAAAAACTTCTTGCCATTTCCCAATTTCTGTACTATGATGGACATACAAGTGGTAGAAAGTGGTGCAAAGTGGTAGAGGATGGTTGTTATGTGGATGAAGTGGGGGCTTCGGATTCCCCCATGGGCATCCACGGGACATCACTGACGTACGGCAGGTGATAAGTTATGTTCATGGGTGAGTACAATCATACAGTAGACGCGAAGGGACGCCTGATCGTACCTTCCAAGTTCAGAGAGCAGTTAGGCGACGAATTCGTTGTTACGAAGGGCCTTGATAACTGCCTTTTTGTGTATGAGAATTCAGAATGGACCGCCCTTGAAGAAAAACTGCGCACACTGCCCCTTACCAATGCCGCCGGACGTAAGTTTTCACGTTTCCTCCTGGCAGGCGCTACCACCTGTGAAGTAGACAAGCAGGGAAGAATCCTTCTTCCGGCCATCCTCAGGGAGTTTGCCGGAATTGAGAAAGACGCAGTACTGGTAGGTGTGGGAAGCCGTATTGAAATCTGGAGCAAGGATAAGTGGATTGAGGCTAACACCTTTGATGATATGGAAGAGATTGCAGAACATATGGAAGGTTTGGGAATTTAATGGAGGAACAATCATTTGTACACAAGTCCGTACTTTTGTATGAAACAGTGGGCAGCCTGAATATAAAGCCCGGAGGAATCTATGTGGACGGCACGCTGGGCGGAGGCGGACATGCCTATGAGGTATGCAAGCGTCTGGGGAGCGGCCGGCTCATAGGGATTGACCAGGACGCGGATGCCATAGAGGCGGCCGGCAGGCGGCTGGAGCATTTTAAGGATAAGGTTACCATTGTAAGAAGCAATTATGAGGATATCAGGGCAGTGCTGAATGGACTGGGGCTTATGAAGGTGGATGGGATTTACCTGGATCTGGGGGTTTCCTCCTATCAGCTGGACACTGCATCCAGGGGATTCACCTACAGGGAGGACGCGCCCCTTGATATGAGGATGGACCAGAGGAATACTACCACGGCGGCAGACATTGTCAATACCTATACTGAGATGGAGCTGTACCGGATCATCCGGGATTATGGCGAGGACAATTTTGCCAAGAACATAGCAAAGCACATTGTAAGGGCAAGAGGGGAACATCCCATTGAGACAACAGGACAGCTGGCGGAGATCATCAAGGCCGCCATCCCGGCCAGGGTAAGGGCCACGGGCGGACATCCGGCCAAGCGCACCTTCCAGGCCATAAGGATTGAGTGCAACCATGAACTGGATGTGCTGGAACAGTCCATTGATACCATGATTGGGCTTCTGAACCCGGGAGGCCGTCTCAGTATCATTACCTTCCATTCACTGGAAGACAGGATTGTGAAGAACCGGTTCAGGACCAATGAAAATCCCTGTATCTGTCCCCATGATTTTCCTGTCTGCATATGCGGCAGGAAGAGCAGGGGCAAGGTTATCTCAAGAAAGCCCATATTGCCCTCCAAGGAGGAACTGGAAGAGAACAGCCGTTCAAAGAGCGCAAAGCTGCGCGTGTTTGAGCGGGGTGAGATGTAGATACCATGATTTTAAGCGTCTGAAATACAGAAGCAGGATGTGGCTTCGACCATACGAAGCTCGAAAGGGCCTCGCTAAGTATGGTGAAGCGCTTTCGCACTAAGCGTCTGAAATACAGACGCTAAGTGCTTAATGTATACAAAGGATGACCAGATTATGACAGAAGGGAGGATATAAGGCCATGGCTGCAAGAAGACAGGCGTCAGCAGGACGCGCACACACACAGACAAACCGCAGGCCGGCACAGAGACATGATTATGTGTATGGTTCGGCGGCACCACAGCTTAAACCACAGGAAGCCCCAAGACCACAGCGGCCGGTAAGAAAACCGGCAGGCAGCCAATCCGTCCGGCACAACCACCGGATACGCCGCAATCAGGAACGGGCATTGTATATGGACCTTCCATATGTCATCATGCTTACCGTTGCGTCAGTGTTTACCTTATACCTCTGCATCAATTACCTCCATTTGCAGTCATCCATTACGGCAAGAATGCATCATATTGAGACCATGGAGGCACACCTGGAGAAGCTTAAGGCGGAGAATGATGCCCTGGAAACCAGTATTAATACCAGCATTGACCTGAATAAGATTTATGAGATCGCGACAAAGGAGCTGGGCATGGTATATGCCAAGAAGAACCAGGTGCTGCTGTATGATAAGACAGAAAGTGAGTATGTAAGACAGTATGAAGACATCCCGGAACACTAATGGAAACGGCCGTTCCCAAGGCAAGGGAAATGGAAACGGCCGTGATGGACATAACCAGAAAGGCAAATATTTTTATCCCAAGTACCTGCAGGAAAAGCTGGCAATCACCGTTTTGGTGATTACGCTGGCTTTATTTGCATTAATAATGGTGCTTTACAGGATCATCAGGGACAACAATGAGCAGTACAACAAAATCGTGCTGACACAGAGGCAGCAGGAGTACGAAAGCCGTGTCATACCCTACAGGCGCGGGGATATCGTGGACAGGAACGGGACCTATCTGGCCACCAGCGAGAAGGTATATAACCTGATCATTGACCCAAGGCAGATCATGTCTGCCCCGGAGCGTTATCTGGAACCCACCATTGAAACCCTGGTGGCCAGCTTTGGCTTTGACGCAGGGGAACTGCGCGCCATGATAGAGGAAAAAAAGGATTCCGCTTATCTCAGGTACAGCAAGGGACGGCAGCTCACCTATGACCAGAGGACTGCGTTTGAGCAGCTGGCCAAGGAAAAGAACGATGCCTACATCAAGAACAAGGATGAGGTGGAAGGCAGGAAGCGGGTTAAGGGAGTCTGGTTTGAGGATGAATATAAGCGTATTTACCCCTATAACTCAATGGCCTGCAGCGTGATTGGATTTACCAGCAGTGACGGCAGCGTGGGAACCGGCGGGATTGAGCAGTACTATAACAGCAGCCTCATCGGAGTGAATGGGCGCGAGTACGGTTATCTGGATGAGAACTCCAATCTTGAGGGCGTGGTGAAGTCCGCCACCAACGGCAGGACCGTGGTAAGCACCATTGACGTGAACATCCAGAATATTGTCCAGAAATATATCAATGAGTGGCAGACAACCGTGGGCAGCAAGGTCACGGCCGCCATTGTCATGAATCCCAATAACGGCGAGATACTGGCCATGGGCACCAGCAGCGTGTTTGACCTTAATAATCCCAGGGACGTAAGCGGATACACCCAGGAGGATCTGATGGCACTGGGCAAAAAGGAAGCAGCCCATGTATACAGAAGGGAAAATAACGGGGAAACCATCACCGAGGACCAGGTCCTTGACCATTACAGCCGCGAGGAGGTACTGTCTTATGGACAGCAGGTGGCGTGGAACCAGATATGGAGGAATTTCTGTGTCAGCGATACCTATGAACCGGGATCCCCGTCCAAGATATTTACCGTGGCAGCCGGCTTGGAGGAAGGGGTAATAAAGACCACCGACAGTTTTGAATGTACCGGTTACCTCCATGTGGGTGATTGGGATATTAAGTGTACGGCATACCGCAGGGGCGGACATGGGTGGCTGAACGTACAGGAATCACTTATGCAGTCCTGTAACGTGGCCATGATGCGTATGGGCGCCATGATTGGAAGGGAGCGTTTTGCGAAATACCAGTCCATTTTCGGGTTTGGCGACAAGACCGGCATAGACCTGCCGGGCGAGGCAGATACCAGCGGGCTTGTGCATACGGCGGACGATATGGGGCCTACGGATCTGGCCACCAATGCCTTTGGGCAGAACTATAACTGCACCATGGTGCAGATGGCGGCTGCATTCTGCTCCGTACTTAACGGGGGGTCCTATTATGAACCCCATGTGGTAAAACAGATACTGAATGAGCAGGGATCCGTGGTGGAGAAAAAGGAACCGGTCCTGGTGCGGGAAACCGTATCCAGGTCCACATCGGACTTCCTTAAGGAGGCCATGTTCCAGACCGTTGAGGTGGGTACCGGAAAGGCGGCCCAGGTGGCGGGATACGATGTGGGCGGTAAGACGGGAACAGCGGAAAAACAGCCGCGTTCCGCCAAGAATTACCTGGTATCCTTTGCAGGCTTTGCGCCCATTGAGGATCCGCAGGTATTTGTCTATGTGGTGATCGATACGCCCAACTATCCCCCGGGGGAAGAGCAGGCCCACAGTTCCTACGCCAGTACCGTATTTTCAAAGATCATGACAGAAACACTTCCTTATTTAAATATATTCCCGACCAATGACCTGGACGAGGACGGATCCATCCAGGAGAACCTGCCATCCTCCGAGGGCATCAATGAAGTAAGCACAGAGGAAAGCGGCGAAGGCCAGGGGGAATTAGTGGAGGAAACAGAAAAACAATATGAAACAGACGAGTACGTGCCGGATGACGGCGGGGCCGGAAGCGGCGTACCGGATGCGGTCCCGAAAGACCCGTCCGGTTCAGAAGAACCGCCCATGGATACCGGCCGGACCCAGCCGGTAAGGACGTCTGTCCCCAGCAGCCAAGGCCAGGATGATCAGGGCGTCCAGGATGCGGCCCGGGACAGTACGGCCGCGGGCACGGAAAAAACACAGTAAATGGTACAGACCATATAGAAAGATTCATAAAATAAGACCGGCCCCAATATATTATTAACAATGATGGACGCTGGAGACAATCATGAATCCAAACCTTACAAAGCACAGAAAGAATATAGCCGTCCTTGCACTGCTCATTGCCATTGTCATGGTGAGTCTCTCAGGGCGGCTTGCTTATCTTATGATATTCCGTTCCGGACATTACAGCGCGATGGCAGAGGACCTGCACCAGAGGGAGCGTACAATCAAGGCGGCCAGGGGCCGTATCATTGATGCAAATGGGGTGGTCATTGCCGATAACCGCACGGTGTGTACGATTTCCGTCATCTATAACCAGGTGACGGACCGGGAGCATGTGATACAGGTCCTTTGCAGTGAGCTGGGCCTGGATGAGGAGCTGGTGCGTAAGCGGGTGGAGAAACGCAGTTCCAGGGAAATCATAAAGACAAATGTAGATAAAGAACTGGGCGATAAAATCCGCGCCTACCGGCTGGACGGGGTAAAAGTGGACGAAGATTACAAGCGTTATTATCCCTATGACAGTCTGGCGTCCAAGGTGCTGGGATTCACCGGAGGCGACAACCAGGGCATCATCGGTCTGGAGGTAAAGTACGAAAAGTACCTGAAGGGAATGAACGGCAAGATCCTCACCATGTCAGACGCAAAGGGAGTGGAGATTGAGAATGCTGCCGAGGACCGGATAGAGCCCATTGCGGGTAATGACCTGCACATAAGCCTGGATGTCAATATACAGAAATACGCGGAGCAGCTGGCTTACCAGGTGCTAGAGAAGAAAAATGCAAAAAAGGTGTCCATTATTGTCATGAATCCGCAGAACGGCGAACTGATGGCCATGGTAAACGTACCGGAGTTCAACCTCAACGACCCCTTTACCCTGAACCAGAACCTGCGCAGCCAGAGCCTCCAGGAGATGGCTGCCCAGACAGCTGATTTGCCTGCGTCCAAAAAGCAGGAGCAGCTGAACCAGATGTGGAGGAACACCTGCATCAATGACACCTATGAACCTGGCTCCACCTTTAAGATCATCACGGCCGCGGCCGGGCTGGAATCCGGCGTGGTAAAGCTGACGGACCAGTTTTCCTGTCCTGGCTTCAGGGTTGTGGAAGACCGGAAGATACGGTGCCACAAGGTGGGGGGACATGGCTCGGAGACATTCCTCCAGGGAGCCATGAATTCCTGCAACCCTGTTTTCATTGACGTGGGCCAGAGGCTGGGCGTGGATGGGTACTATAAATATTTCACCCAGTTCGGCCTTAAGGGAAAGACGGGCATCGACCTGCCGGGTGAGGCAGCCACCATCATGCACAAAAAGGAGAACATGGGCCTTGTGGAGCTGGCCACGGTATCCTTTGGCCAATCCTTCCAGATCACGCCGGTCCAGCTGATTACAACGGCGGCCTCCATTGTCAACGGAGGCAACCGCGTCACGCCCCATTTCGGCGTGGAGGCTGTAAGCGCGGACCAGTCCTCGGTCCATGAGTTTAAATACCCCGGCAAGGGGCGTATCCTTTCTGAGGAGACCAGCGCTACCATGCGGTATGTGCTGGAACAGGTGGTATCAGAAGGAAGCGGTAAAAAAGCAAAACTGGAAGGATATAAAATCGGGGGTAAGACAGCCACCTCGGAAAAGCTTCCAAGAAGCCTTAAAAAATATATTTCGTCTTTTATCGGCTTTGCCCCGGCGGACAATCCGCAGGTCATGGCCCTGATAACAATTGATGAGCCGGAGGGGATTTATTACGGCGGTACCATTGCCGCGCCGGTCATCGGAGATTTATTTAAGAATATACTTCCTTATCTGGGAATTCAGGCAACAGAGGAAGAAACTGCTGTGCACGTTTCTAATCCATAGTTGATTATTCCCGGAAAAAGACGTATACTAATTACCAAATAAGACATACATATGAGATTGAGGTGCCCTTATGATTCATGAAACCATACTAGCTATCATTATTGCATTTGCCATCAGCGCACTGCTTT
>Ga0129314_1000781_pt1 | contig 28728 bp, 20 predicted proteins | sample O1111metagenome_FD_94431 | JGI IMG/M metagenome (GOLD analysis project Ga0129314, IMG submission 94431) | Orangutan individual fecal microbial communities from fecal samples from Wisconsin, USA - O1111 metagenome | ecosystem: Host-associated > Mammals > Digestive system > Large intestine > Fecal... | reverse complement strand
TTGTGGTGGAGATAAGCGGGATCGAACCGCTGACCTCTTGAATGCCATTCAAGCGCTCTCCCAAACCCATCGGTTACACACCCCCGTAATTGGGTCTGTGAGATGCGCTTCAATACGCAATACCATAAAAACTACAAGCCTTAAAGTCTTGCGTGAATACCTTTGCTGCCTCTACGGGAACACCATCTTCATTTTCTTCGTAGTTGTTCATAGTTTTCTTTATGATAGCGCGTTACTGAGAATGTGTTTTCTCGGCCCTACTCCAATAAGGCTGCAATACTTCTTTTTCAAGCCGCGGGCGCTCTGCTTCTTTGTAAGCGTCGTCAAGAGTACACCGATTAACTATGTATTCAATGTTCTCGCAGACAAAGTCCAACGCGTCATCCTCGTCAAGCTGCTCTTGCAGCATATCCACGAAGCCCGCAAGCTCACTGGCTTTTTGGCGGCGGTGGCCCGACACGATTTCATACCCGCCGTCCTCACGGGGACGGACGATAGCGGGCTGGGTCACGCCCTTATCTCGGACGCTGGACACCATAGCCTTCATTTCCTCGTCATTACGGACTTGGAAGGGATGATTTTTGAAGGCGTGGAGCTCGGACAGCTTGATATAAACAATCTGCTCCTCTTTGCCCGGACGGGGAGCCTCGGCAGAAGTCGCAGGCGTTTCAGTCTGAACGGGAGTCTTTACCTCGGGCGTACCCTTGGCAGGCTTGGGAGTTTTCTCCGCTTTGCCAGCGGGAACACTCTTTTCGGCTTTCTTAGTCTGGCCTGATTTTTGAGCGGCTTTGTCTTTCTTCGCTGGAGCCTCATTCTGTCCGGGAGCGGCAGTTTTTTCCTTGTCTGTCTTTGGCGGACGGCCCCGGCGTTTCGGGGGCTGGGCCTGTTCCTCCTGTTTCGGTCCGTTTTCCTTGGAGGGGACGGTAGAAGTCGCTTTTTCCGGGGCTTTCGCCTCCTGCTGGGCGGCAGCCCGTTCTGTGGCCTTCTTCTCGGCCATAATTTCAGAGAAATTGAAAACCGACACGCTGGCGGTTTTTTGCTCCTTGGGAGCGTCTGCGGCCTTGTCCTGTGAAGCTGTGGCCTCCTGCTCGGGAGCTTTAGACTTATCCGGGGCGGAAGCCTCGGAAGTAGGCTGCTCCTGCTTGGGAACCTGTGCGCCCGCTTCGGGCTGGGCAGGGGTAGAGCCCGGCCCGGTTGCGTCAGTTACGATTTTTGCTTTTTCATCGGCCATTCGCATTTCCTCCTTTTTATTTGATGGCATGAAAAAAGGCCTGACTTTTTGCAGTCAAGCCCCGCTTGTAGGGATACCTCCTTCCTCTGCCTATGAAAAAACCGCCCTGTGTCTCATTTGGGCGGTAATTTCAGTAGGTTGGCAGTCCATATTTGGTTGTTTTATTGTGTATCCCTTTGTCCGCCGACGCAAATATTTTTGGAGCCCGAAAAACTTTTGAGTACGAACTTGCTGCTTATCCGGAAAATATTCCTTAAGCAGGGAGGCATCAAGAGCATTTTAAACATACTGGCAGGGTCGATGGATGGGCGACCTGTTGCCGGATAATACGGCGCCAGAAGATCATAGATGAAGTCGAAGGATACCATCCGGTCGATTTTCCGCAGCAGGTGGTTTTCCGGGATTAATGACTCCATATCCACGAAAATCATTGCCATTTGTCTGCTTTGGTATCCCATCATGCAGCATCCCTCCCTATAATTATTGTACCATAGGAAGGGTTTATACGCCACTTTGTCAACAGGTCCCTTATTTTACCTTATCGCAATTTTTATTCACACTCTGCGATTCAAAAAATCCCTGTTTGGCTGGAAAAGCTGCGCCGTACGGCGCAGCTTTTCCAGCCAAACAGGGATTTTTCACGTTTATGGCCGGCCCACTTTACCGGAATTCTTTGCCTGTACGGCAACCGGACTTTTCCAGACGTACACCGGTCAAATGCCCCGTTTGGTCTGGCAGTTATAGGGGGTCAGGGCCCATAGCGGTGTGGAGGTCAGAGGTAACAGCCCCACGGAACAGGCGTACCGCATGTCCGTGGAGCCCCTCCAAGACAGCCGGGACCCGGTCGGCAGAGAGGCTTCCGGCAACGGAAAAATCCCCATCCAGGATAAATTTAATCTCCGGGTCCTTTTTGCCGCCACCCAGCAGACCGGGACCGGCGTGGAGCTTCAGACGCTGGCCTTCTGGAAGGGCCAGGTGGGCGTCCACCGAGGAGCGGCTGGCCGCCTGCTCGTCCACGTCCAGCTCGGCCAGGACCCCCAGGAAGGCGGGCTGGATGAGGGAGACCCAAGGGACGTCCTCCAGCCCCAGGGCCTTACGGGAGACGGCGTTGACGTACCGCAGACCGATGCGCTCAAAAAAAGCGGGCTGATAGAGCTGGATGAAGGAGGCCAGAGGCTTGTCCAGGCGCTGGGCAAAGTCCTCCCAGCAGTGGTAGCCCAGGGTGGACAGGGCGATGAAGTCTTTCGTCAGATTGAGCTTCCATAGGCCGTCAGCAGAGACGAAATTGTAGTTGGTCACAGGGGGCTGGGCCTCCAGCTTGGGGGCCGGACCGCCTGCGCCCACCACCCGGGGAGCGGGCTGTTCCTGCCGGACGGCGTAGCGGGGGAATTCGCGCCGGATGGCCTCCTGAAAAGCGGCGGGCTCCTGGCTGCCGATGGAGAGAATGGTGGGGAAGCGGAGCTGGCAGATGACCTCCACCAGCGGGCTTTTGGCATATTGATAGCGGTCGTAATGTCCGAAGAGCATGGTACCCGGCTCCTTCCGTGGAAAAATGACTCGATGAGCCTATTGTACCTGCTCTGCCAGAAGAAGTCAAACGGTGCGCACCCTTTTTTCTTCCTTGAATAGGATGGAACAGTCACGGAAACAACGGAGGGGAATGCCCATGAGACATGAACTGAATTTCTGGGTCGTCGGCGGAGATATGCGACAGGCCAAGCTGGCCGAACAGCTCAGCGACGACGGCCACACGGTACATACCTATGCCCTGGACCGGGCGCCGGAGCCTGTGCCTGACCCACAGGACAGCCTGGAGGACGCCGTTCTGGCCGACTGTGTGATCCTGCCGCTCCCCGCCGCAGGGGAGGGGGGGATGCTCAACGCCCCCATGTCAGGTCGGGAGACCGCCCTGGAGGAGGTTATGGACGCCCTGCGGCCGGGGCAGGTGGTCTGCGCGGGCCGGGTAACGCCGGAGCTGGAGGCCCTGGCAGAGCGGTACGAGCTCCGATTATACGACTACTTCGCCCGGGAAGAGCTGGCGGTGGCCAATGCGGTGCCCACCGCGTTTGCGGTGGGACACAGGACTGGGAACTGCAGCGGGGGCCGGCATGGAATCGGCCGGACCTCTCATATACTCCTACGGTGGAAAGAGCGCACGGCAGTCCCGGTGAACCGGATGCAGCATGGGAGGAGGCACGCCAGTGAAAACAGATAGAAAAGTATTTGGGAAAGCACAGTGTCCCACAGCGAGCGGGCGCCCCTGCGGGTAGCCGCTTACTGCCGCGTTTCCACCGATAAGGAGGATCAACTCAACTCCCTTGCCGCCCAGCGCCGATTCTTCCAGGAGTATATCGCTGACCATCCAGCATGGGCCTTTGCCGGCATCTTCGCGGACGAGGGGCTGTCTGGAACCTCGGTCAAGCGCCGTCCGCAGTTTGCGGAGCTGGTGCAGCGGGCGATGGCGGGTGGTATCGACCTGATCCTTACCAAAGAGGTCTCCCGTTTCGCCCGCAATACGGTAGATGCCCTTCAAATCACCCGGCAGCTCAAGGAGCGTGGTGTGGGGGTCCTCTTCCTCAACGACAACATTGACACCCGGGAGAACGACGGGGAATTCCGGCTGACGATCATGGCCAGCGTGGCCCAGGAAGAGAGCCGCAAGGTCTCGGAACGGACTCGCTGGGGACAGCTCCAGGCCATGAAGCGCGGGGTGGCGTTTGGAAACAACTCCCTATATGGCTATACTCTGAGCGACGGGCGGCTGACGATCCAGCCGGAACAGGCCGAGGTGGTGCGCGCCGTATACCGCAAATTCCTGACCGAGCGCAAGGGGAGCCACATCATTGCCCGGGAGCTGACGGAGAGCGGCGTGCGCCCCCCGCTGCGCTCCGGAGGGGCCTGGTCCTCTGCCATGGTGCTGCGCCTGCTGAAAAACGAAAAATACTGCGGCGATCTGCTGCAAAAGAAGTACCGCACCACAGACCACCTGACCCACCGGAAGATCGTCAACGACGGGGCGGAGGAGCAATTCTGCCTGCGGGACCACCACGAGGCCATCGTCAGCCGGAGCCAGTTTCAGGCTGTGCAGGAGGAGCTGGCGCGGCGTTCGCGCCTGACGGCGGACAGAAACCGTTTTTCCGCCCGCTACTGGTACTCGGGGAAAATCCGCTGCGGCGCCTGTGGGAGAAGCCTGACCTTGAAGCGGACCCGGCGTCCGGACGGGACGGAGTACCGGCGCTTTGTTTGCCGGGGACGGCTGGAGGGGGGTGGGGGCTGCCAGATGCGGGCGGTCCGCGCGGAGGAGCTCTTCGCCTGTACCCAGTATGTTCTGGAACGGCTGGCCCTGGACCGCAGGGCCATGCTGGAGGAGCTGCTGGGCGCATGGCGGGCCTGGCGGCAGCCGGACGGCACTCCGGAGAAGATTCGGCAGGCCCTCCGGCGCCAGGGAGCCCGAAAGGAGCGGGCGGTGGAGGCTTTTCTGGACGGAGACTTGGATCGTGCGGCCATGCATCGGGCGATCTCTCGATGTGAGGGGGAGATGCAGAGGCTGGAGGCGGAACTGGCGCAGTGGGAACGGAGTTCCGTAACGGAGGACGAGGCGGAGATCCGGGCCCGGCTGGAACGGGAGCTGGAGGACGGGGACGCCTTTCTGGATGAGGCGGTCCAGCGCGTCACGGTTTACCCGGAGGACCTCCTGGTGGAGGTGGCGGAACTCCCCGTCCGGTTTCGGGTCCGCGCTGAGGGGCGGGGAACGGGGGCGGAGTATACGGTCGCGGTGCGGGCGTGTCTGTCGGAGCCGAGGGAGCGGGAGTAATTGGGAAAGAAAGATGAGCGTGTGCGTGACGATCGCATTACGCGGAATCCTCGGGCCTTTGGTTCCATGCTGGGCACCAATTTCTATTATCCGGACCGGAGTACATTGAAAGCCGAACCCGCATGTGAACCCTGGGCATCCGCTTCTATACCGGGACGGAGTTGCTGGGGTAATCCTCCGAGCGGGTGCGTTTGAGGGTCAGGATATCCTCCTTACGGTAACGCGTCATGTACTCCAATACGTGATAGCTGAACAGAAGGCGCTCCCGCAGGATGGGGTCGTCCAGGCTGCCGCCGATGATCTCTTCGATCTTGCGGATTTTATACAGGGCCGTATTGCGGTGTATGTAAAGGGCCTTGGCTGTCTCGGTGGCGTTGCGCTCATGCAGCAGATAGGTATATAGAAAATCCAGCAGATTGCCGCCCGTCTTGTTGTCGTGCAGGAGCAGAGCTACGGTTTCGTTGTTGCACAGGTGGACCAGGTTCCGGCTGCCCAGCTTCTGGCGGGCGGATTCCGCCGCCAGCTCGATCATCTGGTACATGCTGTAGTCCTCATAGTATAAGATGCGCTGGCCGGGGTCCATCGCCCGGCCCAGACGCAGGGCATCTCTGGCCTGGTGGTAGACCGGGGGCAGGGAAGTAAGGAATTCCGAGGTATTCCCGATGGCGGCATACCCGTTATAGTGCTCCAGAATGGTCAGCAGCTTCTGCCGGTCAAAGGAGATGCGGCTGCCGCGCTTCGTCTTACGTACCACCATCAGGATCTCGCCGTGGTAGGTGGTGATGTTGCTGAAGGGAAAGACCTGTTCCAACTGGCTAATGATGTAGTTCCAGGGGATGGTGCTTCGGTCCTGGTCGGTGTCGAAAGCGACCACAATGACGTGGTAGTACCGGCGCACAGCCAACTGGATCTGCTTGAGCCGCTGCTCCAGCTCATCGGGGTCGGTCAGGCGGCATTCAATCAGGTCGGCCGCCAGGCTGCCGAAGGCGGCATTGCTGCCATAATCCACCCCCTGATTGCTGAACATGTATTCCGTCACATAACCGGCCAGGATAGAGCTCAGGTCCGAATAGCATCGGTTGGGCTCCGGTCCGTTCAGAATGATGCACAGCCGGGCAGCCAGGGTGTCCTGATAGCGGATAAGCCGGACGATGGTGTAGTTATGGCTGACCTGAGAGATGTACTCGACAAACTCACCATAGGTTCCGCGCCGGACCGGCGTCTCACGGCGTACGGCCTGGATGGTATCGAAGGACTGATACCCATTGTCCCGGAGCTCGTCGGCGGTAGGGTCCTGGACCATGGGGCAGTAGACCGAAGCGATGTGCTTGTAGCCGGTGTTGACCAGCAGGATGGTGGCGTGCAGCTCAGAAGAGGCCCTTTGGAGCAGTTCCTGAAGCCCGGCGTTGTTGTAGACCACCTCGTGAAGGCTGGAGTCCCAGGCGATAAAACGGTGGACATGCTCCTGGACACAGTTGTAAAGCTCCAGCAGAGGCAGGTTGGTCTCAATCAGCGTAAGCACATCTGGAAGCATTTCGGCCCCGCACCTGCCGCTGGAGACGATCAGAAGGCATTCCTGAGGCAGCCTGCCGCAGGCGAGGGCATGTGTCACCGCCTGCGCTGTGCCGATATACAGACACTCGGCACGCAGGACGGATTCCCCCTGATCCAGCAGCTTGATGCCTCCCTCGCAGTGCGGCTCCGCGGCCCCGGGGCGGACGTCCAAAACGGCGTCCCCGAGCCAATACGACAACATGGCGGGTGTATACAGGCCCATGCGACATCACTCCATCCCAAGCAAAATGATAAATGTGCATATTGCACATGAATAGGATGCGAAATTTGTGTGCTCCGCAGTGTAAAGGGCGCTTGACAACTCTATTATAGAGCAAATCTAAAAAATAGCAAGCAAATATTCAAAAATATTGCAAAAAACTGCTATAAAAGTGGGCAAAATTCATAGTTAAGGCCTGGGAAGCCGTTATGTGCAAGATGAACATATGTTGACGCTCGTTTTTATGCAGGCCACATCTACCCAAGTGGTTGTATGGTGTGATAAGGTAAAGGTGCACAAAAAAATAACGTGTATGCGGAGAAAATTTGAAGATGGAGGGAGGTTCGGAGCAATTCACAAGCCGGCCCATATGTTCTGGAATTGATGGAGAGAAGAGCCCATTTTTGAAAGAGAAATTGAGGAAGGAAGTGCTATTATCATGTTATCCGCAGTTGGTTTCATTCTGGTCATCGCCATGGTGGCCCTGATTATCTGGGGCAAGGTAGCCCTGCCCCCCATCCTTGTCATTCTGCCTACCATCGCTGTCATCATCCTGGGCCTGATGGGCTATCTGGTGCCCCCCAAGGCCGAGGTGGCCGCTCCCATGGACCTGCTCATGTGCCTCAAGACCCTCCAGGGCTATCTGAGCACCGGCTTGAACAGCACGCTGAACACCGCCGCCCTGTTCACCTTTGCCGTGGTATTCTTCAACGTGCTGGGCGACGCGGGCATGTTTGACTTCATCGTGTCCAAGGTCATGAAATACATCGGCAACAACGTCAGCATGATTCTGCTGATGACCTGCCTGCTGACCGCCATCTCCCACCTGGACGGCTCCGGCGCCATCTCCTGGCTGATGACCGCTCCCACCATGCTTCCCCTGTTCAAGAAAATGCGCATCAGCCCCATCATTCTGCTGACCTATGTGGCTCTGGTTTCCGGCGTGGAGAACATGCTGCCCTGGACCTCGGCCCTGGCCCGCGTTTCCGCCTCCACCGGCGTGGAGGCCCGCGAGATCTGGACCGCCCTGCTGCCCACCCAGGTCGTGGGCCTGGTGTTGCTGTTCGCTTCCGTCTTCATCGTGGGCCCCATCCTGAAAAAGCGCGGCTGCGGCATGACCGATGAGGAATTCGCCGAGCTGAAATCCGGCATGCTCAAGCTCAATGACCCTGTGCTGAAGGTCAGCAAGGGCGTGCTGTTCTTTGATATGGCCTTCCTGGTGGTGCTGGTGGTCTGCCTGCTGATGGGCTGGATCAACACCAATGTGGCCTTTATGATTGGCCTGTCCATCGCTTTGATCGTCAACTGCAAGGACGCCAAGGAGATGACCTCCCAGATCAAAAAACACGGCTCCAACGCCCTGAACATGGTCATGATCATCTTTTCCATCGGCATGCTGGTGGGCGTCATGAAGGATTCCGGCATGATGAACGCCATGACCGACACCCTGATGAGCCTGGTTCCCGCGTCCATGGGCACCCACCTGACCTTCATCATCGCCCTGCTGTCCGTGCCCCTGTCCATGGCCGTGGGTTCCGACACCCTGTACATGGTCATGGCCCCCATCTTCGGCAACATGGCGATTGCCTATGGCGGCACCATGCTGGCCGGCGCCGCCGCCTGCACCGTGGGCGCCTGTGTGGCTGTCAACCTGTGCCTGGTGGCCCCCACTCCCTACCTGGCCCTTGGCCTGTGCGGCGTGGAGATGAAGGACAACCTGAAGTACTGCTTCCTGCCCACCTGGGGCCTGGGCATCTTTCTGGCCATCGTGGGCGGCTTTTCTGGAGCCTTCCCCTTCTAAGAGAAGCAACCCGGCCCCTTCCGGCCGCCGCCCCCGGGCCGACGGCTGGGGGCGGGCCCATCGAGGATATTAAAGAAGGAAGTGATGTCTTATGAGCATCCGCGACTGCGCACTGCGAAGCCAGGCCTTTGCCGCGCTGAAGGATGTCTACGACCACCGGGAGACCGTGGCCGCCCGGTGGCGCACCGATGGAGGAAAGGTGGTCGGGGAGCTGGGCTGCGACGTTCCGGACGAGTTCATACTGGCCGCCGGCATGCTGCCGGTGCGGGTCTACGCCGAAGTGGGAAAGCCCCTGGTGGAGACCGACAAGTATCTGGAATACGCCTTCGACCCGGTGGTCCGGGCCCAGTTTGAAAAGATCGTGGACGGGACCTATGACCGCCAGATCGATGCCCTGGCCATCTCCAACAGCACCGATGTCATCATCCGTATCTATCTGTACCTGCGAGAGCTGTGCCGGGTGGAGCCGGAAAAGCCGGTGCCGCCGGTGGAGTTTATCGATTGGCTGTTTACCCGCAACCGTCTGCACCAGGTCCGCAACGAGCAGACCCTGGAGCTGTTCCGCCAGACGGTGGAGCGGTGGGCAGGCCGGGCCATCACCAATGAAGAGATCGCCGCCGCCGGAGCCATCTGCAATGAAAACCGGCAAGCTCTGCGGGAAATGGCCGCCTTGCGCCGGTGTGCGCAGCCCCGAATCACCGGCAGCGAGGCCTTGGTCATCATCGGCAGCGCCTTCTTCATGGAGCGCTCCGCCCATACCGCTCTGGTAAGACAGGTGGTGGCCGACGCCCAAAGCTGGCCTGTCCTCAACGGCCCGCGGGTGTTTTTCACCGGCAGCAACCAGGAGGATACCGCCCTGTATGAACAGATTGAGGCGGCCGGCGCCGTCATCGTGGGCGAGGACCACGACTGGGGCGACCGTTGGTATGACCGGGACTACAACCCCGAGTACTCCCCCGTTCGTGCGGTGGTGGACCGGTACATGCTGCGGGAGTTCAGCAGCAAAAAAGCCTTCGTCAGCCAGCGGGTGGCCGCGCTGGACCGGGAGGTGGACGCCTCTGCCGCTCAGGCTGTGGTGTTCTATACCAACATCTACGAGGAGGCCGCGAGCTGGGACTATCCCAGCCAGAAGAAGAGTCTGGAGAGCCGGGGCATCCCCACCGCCTGCTTTGCCAAGATGGCCTGGCCTGCCCACCGCAACGAGGGGCTGGAGGAGCGGTTCAGCGCCTTTGTCTCCACGCTGAAAGGAGGTGCCAGCCATGGCTGACGGAAAGAAAACGGCGGGGTCCCAGTCCACCGCCGTCAAAAAGCTGAAGGCCACGGCCGCCGCCGGAGCCTATCAAAAGGAGTGGTTTACCGGGCTGAAGGCACGGGTGGAGGCGGGCGAGGACTTCGGTTACCTCAACGCCGACGTACCCATGGAGGTCCTGCGGGCCATGGACATCCCCTTTGTGGTCAACCAGTGGTGGGCCGCCATCTGCGGAGCCAAGCGCATGACCAAAAAGTATTACGGCCTGCTGCGGGAGGCCGGCTACCGGGACGACCTGTGCTCCTACTGTGCCACTGCCTTTGCCGAGAGCCTGGACCCCGACGACCACAAGCTGGACGCCGAGGGCAGGCCTCTGGGGCCCTGGGGCGGTCTGCCCGACCCCACCATCGCCATCACCCGGCTGACCTGCGACTGTCAGAGCAAGATCTTTGAACTTTTTGCACAGAATCACGGGGCCAGCTTCTACGCCATGGAGAATACCGTGGCCCGGAAGACCCCCCTGAAGTGGTTTGAGCTGGCCCCCGACCGCTGGGAGGAGCTCTACGACACCGATCGCCTGGATACCGCCGTGGAGGAGCTCAAGGAGCTCATCCGCTTCCTGGAGATGAAGACCGGGAAGATGTTCGACATCAACAAGCTCGAGCAGGTGATGAACCTTATCAACGAGCAGGAGATGTGGTACAAAAAGACCCGGGACCTCATCGCCGCTTGCCACCCCGTGCCCGTCACCGTGGTGGATACCATCAACGCCGTGATGCAGGCCCAGTGGCAGCGGGGTACCCAATGGGCCGCCGACCATGCCAAAAGCCTGTATGAGGAGGTCAAGGCTCTGGCCGACAAGGGCGAGGCCGCCGTGCCCAACGAGAAATACCGCCTGATGTGGATTGGACGGGGCATCTGGCACGATTTCAGCTTCTATCAGCGCTTTGAGCAGAAGTACGGCGCGGTATTCATGTGGAGCATGTATCTGGCCATGGGGGCGGACGCCTACATCCGCAACCACGTCGAGGCCGATCCCCTACGGGCCCTGGCCGCCCGTTATATCGGCATGGAGGACTTTCTCCACATGCCGCCCTGGAACAGCCAGTGGTATCTCCAGCAGGCCGCCCAGAACGATATCGACGGCGTGGTCTACATGGTGCCGGAGAACTGCATGCAGGCGGTGGAAGGCAGCTACTTCATCAAAAAGGCCCTGGAGGACGCAGGCATCCCGGTGCTCATCTTCAAGGCCGACCCAGTGGACGCCCGTAAGTGGAACGCCGACACCATGACCGGGCTGGTGGAGGAGTTTATCGAGCAGCGGGTCATCCCCAATAAAAAATGAACTGGTTCATATGAATGTGTTCACAAATGCAAAAAACGGTATTATAATATAGGAGGTACTTACTATGGCTTGCAGAGGACCGCTTTCCGGTTACCGCGTTTTGGATATGACCCAGTTTGAGTCCGGCACTGTGTGCACCGAGACCCTGGCTTGGCTGGGGGCCGACGTATTCAAGGTGGAGCGCCCGGTGAAGGGGGAATTGGGCCGTTATTCCCAGGCCAATCCGGGCGTGGACAGCTACGGCTTTTTGGTGATGAACATGAACAAAAAGTCCATCACCTGCAACGCCAAGGCCCCTGAGGGCCTGGATCTGCTCAGGCGCCTGGTGGCCAAATGCGACGTCGTCGTGGAGAATATGGGGCCCGGCTCCATGGACAACCTGGGGCTGACCTATGAGGCGTGCCGGGAGATCAACCCGAAGATCGTCTATGCCAGCCTGAAGGGCTTCGCGCAGGACGGCCCCTACGCCGACTACCCAGCCTTCGACCCCATCGCCACCCACACCGGCGTCATGGTCTCCGCCACCGGTCTGCCCGAGCAACCCATCAAGTGCGGCATCTCGGTGGCCGACTCCGGCACCGGCATCACCCTGGCCATGAGCATCATCGCCGCCCTGCTCCAGCGGGAGCGGGAGGGGATCGGCCAGCGGGTAGACGTGGCCATGCAGGACTTTATGATCGGTCTGAGCCGTTCCCAGTGGGAGCCCTACCTCAACAACGGAAAGCCCAACCGCCGGGTGGCCAACGGCATGCCCCTGGAGGATGTGGCCCCGTCGGACACGTATCCCTGCAAGCCTTTCGGGCCCAACGACTATGTGCACATCTACTGTTCCCGCCACCCCGGCAGCAAGCAGTGGGACAATCTGTGCGACGTCATCGGGCGGCCCGACCTGAAGCAGGACGTCTGCCCCGAGATGGCTACGCCCCGCTCCCGGTACGAGCACCGGGAGATCTGCGACAGTGCCATCAAGGAGTGGCTGAAGGACTATGACAAAATCACCGCCATGGATATCCTGTGCAAGGCGGACATCCCTGCCGGCGCATTGCTGGACTGCGCCGACATCACCAACGATCCCCAATATCTGGAGCGGGGCATGATCGTGGAGATCGAACATCCCGAGCGGGGCAAGGTGAAGGTGCCCGGCTTCGCGCCAAGACTCAGCGAGAATCACGTGGAGTACCAGTGCAGCCCGGCGCTGGGCGGCAGCAACCAGGAAGTCGATGGGCGGCTGTTGGGCCTGTCTGGTGAGGAACTGGACGCATTGAAGGAGAAAAAGGTCATCTGACCGTGCCAGAGGGCATGCCGCCAGACCGGCGCGCCGCCGTCGCTCCCTGCTCTGGAGCGGGGCGGCGCGCCGGTCTTTTGTGCCGGATACGGGGAAAAGGGAGAGAAAGACGTGAGGAACATGCTGCCATTGGAAGACCTGACCGTGGGAGGGCTGCTGCGGCGGACGGCCCGGCGGTTTCCGGACCGGCCGGCCCTGGAGTACCGGGGCCGGGTGTGGAGCTATGCCGCACTGGACGGGGAGGTGGATCGGACGGCCCGGCGGCTGCTGGGCTGGGGTGTGGACAAAGGGGACCACCTGGCTCTCTGGTGCGAGGCGGAGCCCAACGCGATCGTGCTGCTGTATGCGGCGAGCCGCATCGGCGCAGTCACCGCGCTGCTGAACACCAGCCTGGGGCGGACGGAGCTCAAAACACTTCTGGAGCGCAGCGACATCCGGTATCTGGTGATCGGAGATGGCTATAAAGAGCTGGACTACCCCGCGCTTTGCCGGGGCCTGACGGAGGAGTTGTCCGGACTGAAGGCGGTCCTCTACGCGGGGCAGCGGGGCTGCGGCGGGTATGCGGCCCTGGAGGATCTGGAGGAAGGTATGGCCTCGGAGGAGGTGCTGGCTGGGGCAGAGGTCCGGGTGCGGCCGGAGGACACCGCCTTTCTCCTCTATACCAGCGGTACCACCAGCGTCCCCAAGGCGGTACTGGGCAGCCACTACAGCCGGGTCAACAGCGGTATCCAGCAGGCCAACGACCTGGGGGCCACCCAGGCCGACCGCTTCTGCGTGGCTATGCCCATCTTCCACTGCTTCTGCCTGTCTGTGAATGTGATGGCGGCCTGCGCGGTCGGCGCCTGCCTGTATTTGCCGGAATCCCGGCGGACTGCCGCCCTGCTGGAGGCGGTGAGTCAGGGACGCTGCACCGTCATGAGCAGCGTCCCAGCCCTGTATCACGCCATGCTTTGCCGCCCCGACTTTGACACCTGGGACATCTCCACCCTACGGACCGGCTTCATCGGTGGCAGTCAGTATCCGCCCCGGCTTTTTCGGGAAATCAACGACCGCTTCGGATTTACGCTGCTGTCTAGCTTAGGGCAGACCGAGGCCACCGCCGGCATCACCACCGCCGCCCTGGGTGATTCTCTGGAGGTGCGGGCCACCACGGTAGGACACTTTATGGACCACCTAGAGGGGAAAATCGTCTGTCCCCGCACCGGGGCGCAGCAGCCCGCGGGGCAGATGGGAGAGATCTGCGTGCGGGGCTACGCCGTTATGCAGGGCTATTACCGCCAGCCGGAGTGCACCGCCCGGACTATAGACGCCGACGGTTGGCTCCACACCGGGGATATGGGGTATCTGGACGGCGATGGGAACGTGCATCTGACCGGCCGTCTGAAGGAACTCATCATCCGGGGCGGCGAGAACATCAGCCCGGCGGAGGTGGAGGCAGTGCTGGCCGGAGACGACCGCGTAGAGACCTGCAAGGCGGTGGGCGTGCCCGACCCCCACTACGGGGAGGTGGTCTGCCTGTGCGTGGTATGCCGCAAGGGGGCCCGCTGCACAGAGGCGGAACTGAAGACGGAGCTGAAAGCCGGCCTGGCCGACTTCAAGGTGCCCCAGTACATCCTGTTTTTGGAACGCCTGCCTGAGACCCTGACCGGAAAGGTCCGGGTGCAGGAGCTCAAGGACCTGGCGCGGGAGACCCTGGGCCTGACCTCGGACTGAAAGGGGGGAGGAACATGGCGCTGTTCGTCCGGGACCGGAGCTTTTATCGGAAGATCTTGCTCCTCGGCGGGCCCATCTCGGCCCAGCAGATCATTACGGTGGGGGTCAATATGATGGACACCGTGATGCTGGGACAGTTGGATGAGACGGCTCTCTCCGCCAGTTCCATGGCCGCCCAGGTCCACAACCTGTTCCATTTCATGTGCATGGGGTTGGGGATGGGGGCCAGCGTGCTCATCGCCCGGTACTGGGGCGCGGAGGAGCACGCCAGCCTGCGCAAGACCCTGGTGCTGATGTACCGCTTCTGCCTGCTGACGGCGCTGGTGTTCACGGCGGCGGTGGCGGCGGCTCCGGCGGGCATCATGGGACTGCTGACGCCGGACGGAGAGGTGGTGGCCGAGGGCGTGCGCTACCTGCGCTGGGCACTGCCCTGCTTTTTCCTCTATGGCTTATCCATGACCACCACCATCGTCCTGCGGAACACCGGACAGATGCACATTCCGCTGCTCACAGCGGTGGGGGCCTTCTTCCTCAATATCTTTTTCAACTGGATGTTTATTTTCGGCACGTTGGGGGCCCCCGCCATGGGGGTGGCGGGGGCGGCTCTGGGTACCCTCATCAGCCGGGCCTTTGAATTTGCCGTCATCTGCGGCTATTTCCTCCTGCGGGACCGGAAGCTCCGGTTCCGGGTCCGGGACCTGCTGCTGCCCTGCGGCGACCTGTTGCCGGAGTATCTGCGCATCTCCCTGCCCGTGCTGGTCAGTGACACCCTGCTGGGACTGGGAAACAGCATGACCATGGCGGTGGCCGGTCATATCGGCCGGACCTTTATGTCGGCCAACACCATTACCAGCGTCACCCAGCAGATTACCACCGTATTCACAGCGGGGTTGGGGCAGGCGGCGGTCATCATTACCGGAAACACCCTGGGCCTTGGTGAGATGGAGAAGGCCCAGCGGCAGGGCGTGACCTTTGCGGTGCTGGGGGTCCTTCTGGGCGGGCTGTGCGGCGGGATCATTGTGGCGGTCAGCCCTCTGGTGGTGGGAAGCTACCAGATCACGGCGGAGACCCACGCCGTGGCGATGGAGCTGATGAACGCGGTGGGATTGATAACGGTGTTTATGGCCGTCAGTTCCATCCTGACCAAGGGGGTGCTCCGGGGTGGAGGCGACACCCGTTTCTTGATGGTTGCCGACGTGTGTTTCCTCTGGGTGGTCAGCGTACCGCTGGGGGCCGGGGCGGGCCTGGTGTGGGAGTGGCCGCCCTTCTGGATCTTTTTCTGCCTGCGCATCGACCACGTTATCAAGGCGGTGTGGTGTATCTTCCGCCTGCGGAGCGGTAAGTGGATCAAGAGAATCCGGGCGGTTTAGGCTCGAGTGAAAAAAGGCAGCGGCGTAGCCGCTGCCTTTTTTCTGTGTCCGACCGCCAATGCGGTGCCCACCGCAGAGGGGGCCGTGCAGATCGCCATGGAGGAGCTGCCCATCACTCTACATCGGGCCCGGGTGCTGGTGCTGGGCTTTGGGCGGCTGGGCAAGCTGGCGGCCCACCGCTTCGCCGCCCTGGGGGCCAAGGTCAGCGTAGCGGCCCGAAAGTGGGCCGATCTGGCCTGGGCGGAGGCCTACGGCTACGGGGCGGAGCGCATCGACCAACTGGGAGGCTGGCTGTGCGCCTATGATTTGGTAATCAACACAGTGCCCAGCCGGGTGCTGGGCGCCGGCTACCTGGCCGACCTGAAGCCCGGCTGTCTGGTGGTGGACCTGGCCTCCAAGCCCGGAGGGGTGGACCTGGAGGCGGCGTCACAGATGGGAGTCCGGGTGATCTGGGCCCTGTCGCTGCCGGGCAAGGTGGCTCCCGTCACAGCGGGCCGGGCCATACGGGACACGATCTATCACATTTTGCATGAGTTAGGAGTATGACTATGGAACACCTGCGCGTGGGCTTTGCCTTCTGCGGCTCCTTTTGTACTTATGACAAGGCCATGGCGGCGCTGGAGCAGGTACGGGCCCGCTACGGGGACGTGACGCCCATCGTCTCGGAAAGAAGCGCCGATACCGACACCCGCTTCGGGGAGGCCCATGAGTTTATGCGGGAGATGGAGCGCATCTGCGACAAGCGGGTGATCGATTCCATCCCCAAGGCGGAGCCCATCGGCCCGCAAAAACTGCTGGATGTGCTGGTCATCGCCCCCTGCACGGGCAGTACCCTGGCCCGGCTGGCCAACGGCTTCAGCGACACGGCGGTGACCATGGCGGCCAAGGCGATGTGGCGCAACGGCCGCCCCGTGGTGCTGGCCGTGAGCACCAACGACGGACTGGGCGCGTCGGCCAAGAACATCGGCGCGCTGCTGGAGAAAAAGTACGTATACTTTGTCCCCTACGGACAGGATGATCCGGAGAAGAAACCCACCTCCCTGGTGGCCGACTTCACCCGAATCCCGGATACCATCGACGCGGCGATTGAGGGCAGGCAGCTTCAGCCCCTGCTGCTGGCCGCCGGGTGTTGAGAAAGCGCAAAAAGGCCGTGGACGGCGTACGCCGTCCACGGCCTTTTTGCTGCGCCGCCAAGGGCGCGTTCCCCTTTTTCACCGCCGATCTACTTCACCACAAAGCCGTATCCGCGCAGGATATCCCGCAGACGCTCCACCTCCTCCTGGGAGGGGGTACGGCTGGTGAAGCCCTCGGTGCCGGGCTCAAGCTGTTCCCGCTTGCCCTCGCCCAGGTTGTGGTAGGGCAGCAGGTTGATCTCACTGCACCGGACGGCCTTTTCGGTCAAAAAACGGCCCAGAGCGTGCAGGTTTTCCGCACGGTCATTACAGGGCGGGATGACCGGGCAGCGGACGATGATGGTGCAGTCCGTCCGGCGGGAAATGTGCTCCAGATTGGCTAGAATCAGCTCATTTCCCTGGCCGGTGTACGCCCGGTGCCGGGCGGAATCCATGTGCTTTATATCGTAGAGAACGATATCGGTGTGGGCGAGGACCGGTTCCATGACCGCCCAGGGCACCGCACCGCAGGTCTCCACGGCGGTGGTAATGCCCGCCTGCCGGCACAGCTCTGTCAGGGCCCCGGTGAATTGTGGGTGCGCCAGGGCCTCGCCGCCAGTGACGGTAAGCCCGCCGTCCGTGCCGTAAAAGAGCCGGTCTCCGGCCACCTCGTCAAAGGCTTCGCCCGCTGTCATGGTATGGCCCATGATGCTGCGGGCCTCGGTGGGACAGTCATCCACACAGCGGCCGCAGGCGGTGCAGAGCGTGCGATCGGTGTGGACCCGGTCGGGGCGGTCCGTCCGGCGGGAGACCGCCTTTTGGGGACAGGTCTGGATGCATTGGCCGCAGCCGGTACACTTGTCCGCAAGGTACATGAGCTGGGGCGCCCCGGCCTGGGACTCCGGGTTGGCGCACCACAGGCACCGCAGGGGGCAGCCCTTGACAAACACGTTGGTCCGGATGCCGGGCCCGTCGTGGATGCAGTAGTGCTGGATGTTGAACACGGTGCCGGTGACAGCTCTGAGGGCTTCCGTCATGGAGGTCATTCCTTTCCTTCCTGTGGAGGCGAAGCGGCCAGTCGCTTGCCCAGATTAATTTTGGCGTAGCGGTCGTAATACCGCAGAATCTTACAGGAGAAGACCATGCGCTGCTGGATTTCGCCGTTGGTCAGGTCGGCTTTGGACAGCTCCTGCAGCTTGGCCAGCCGGGCGGAGAAGGTATTGCGGTGCATATAGGCAGCCCGGGCGGCCTGGGAGACGCTGCAGTTATTGAGGCAGTAATAGTAGAGCACGTCCAGCAGATTGGATTTGTGGGCCAGATCGTAGCGATAGAGTTTCACTGCGTCGGGGTGCGTGAGATAAATGATATCGTCATGGCCCAACAGGGCACTGAAGCTGTTGATGCACAGGTCGATGGCAATGTACTCGGCGTAGTCCTCAAAAAAGAAGATGCGTTCCTTTTCGCATGAGCGCAGGGCCCGTCCCAGTTGCAGAACGCTTTTGGTCAGCAGATAGTTGGTGCGCAGCATGGCGCGGCGGCTGGTGGCGTTGCTGATGGCGGCAAAGGCGTCGTAGCGGGTCAGCAGATCCCGGAGCTGTTCCCGATCAAAAATGGGGGCGGGCTGGAAATCCCGGCCCGGCCGGCTGAGCAGCAGTACGATCCCGCCGTCATAGAGGGCGGCGTTGCTCTCGGGAAAGATGGCCTCCAACTGTGCCAAAAGGGAGGTCGGAGAGACCGGCAAAGCGCCGGGAGCGGTGGGCTCCACAATGATAAAGCTGCAAAACTGCTGGGGAATGCGGGAGATTAGGGAGAAGCGGCGGCTGATCTCATCCTCGCCCGTGAGCTTGCCGGTGAGCAGATCGGTAAGGAGCGTCTGGAAATCGGCGCCCGCCCAATAGGCGCCTTTCTCCGCGGCGGCCACCCGGCTGACATTGTCCTGCACCAGATCCAGCAGGGTGCAGGCGTCACCGTCACACCAGTCGCGGGGGGTAAAGAGCAGCATGTGGGAGATCAGACTGTCATCCTGAAAGACCCGGCGTGACCAGCACCTGCCCTCGCTGCCCATGACCCGGCAGAGCGGGATGGCGGAATCGGTCCGCCCTTCTTCCAGCAGGTCCCGGGCGGTATTGGGGGAGAGCAGGCCCCGTTCCAGCATCTCCCGGGCGGGCGCGCTGTCCAGACATGCCCTTCCGCCAAAATAGACCACGCGGCAGCCGGCATTCAGCAGGAACAGGGCCCCGCCCGCCAGCTCCGCCGCCGTGTCCACCACATCCTGGATGCTGTGGCGGCGTCCGGCAGCGCGCAGCAGGAGAACGTTCCACTCCTGGTGGCGGCGCAGCACGGCGGACAGCCGTTCATGGAGGTCGAGCAGCTCCAGACGGGTGATCACCAGGTTGACCGAGCGGGACTCTGCCAGAGAAAGCAGCCCCGTGGCGTCGCCGGCGGCAAAAAGAGTGACGCCGGACAGGTCTCCGGATCTCTCCAGAAAGGAGCGGATCTCTGTCCCTTCACCCAGCCACAATACGGTGGGATCGGGCCCCTCCCAGTGGCGGACAAATCGGACTGCCCGTATTTGAGGTAGGCTCGCCCTGACGGCCGACCGGGCCAGGAGGTATCCCTGCAACGGCTGTATCCAGTATTCCAGTTGCGACATGGAACGCCCCCGCTTCTGTACCATTTATACATTTATGAACAGGTTCATTATAGCAAATCCTGTGCGAAATGTCATCCGGTTTTTATGGAGTTCCAAAGTTTGTGCATGGGTGCTGAACAGGTTCATCAAAAGTGGCGTTTATGCACAGGAATCCGGTCCGGGCGCTGGACGACTGTTGCGGAGACCGGAAATGTCATGCTATGCTTGCGCCAGCGAATGGGCGGCGTACCGCGGCGCCGCCCGGCCAGAAAAGAAAGAATGAGGAGGTTTTTTCGATGTCAGCTTCCACAGTCCTGATCCTGTTTCTTGTGGCAATGGTCCTCTCCATCTATTTCGGCAACCAGTTCGATGCAATCGGCCTGATCTCCATGTCCTTTGCCTATCTCATCGGCGTGTTTGGTCTGGGACTAAAGACTTCGGTCGTGGTCGGAATGTTCCCTGCCAAGATCCTCTTTACCATCATCGGCATCTGCTGGCTGTTCGGCTACGCCAATGAAAATGGCACCCTGCGGCAGATCACTCTCATCCTGGTCTACCGATTCCGCCGGTTCCCCAGCATCCTGCCCTGGGTCTTCTTCCTGATTGCGGGCGTGATCTGTATGACGGGCGCCTCCCCGTATGCGCCCAATGCCGTGCTGATGCCCATCATCATCTCCATTTGCCTGGCCACCAATATGAACCCCCTGTTTGGCTCCCTGATGGTCAATATCGGCTCGTACATCGGCGCACAGGTTCCCTGGGGGCAGGGCGCCAACATCCAACGCGGCGTTCTGGAGGCCGGTATTCATGCCGAAGAGGTGGATTCCATCCTTTGGAACGGCTTTTTTACCTGCGCACTGTTTGCGCTGGTCTCCGGTATCCTGACCTTCCTGCTGTTCCGCGGCTGGAAAGCTAGGGTGACCGATACCAACTTTATCACCCGGCCGGAGCCCATGACGCCTGTGCAGAAAAAGACCTTTGCGCTGATTCTGGTCCTGGTGGTTCTGATGGTGGTTCCCTCTCTGCTGGGCAACCTGGGTTTGAGCGCCCTGGCCGCTCTGTCCAGAAAGCTGGATATCTCCCTGGTGTGCATCGTGCTGGCCACCGTGGCCGCCCTGCTGAAACTGGCGGACGCCAAGACCGTGGTCACCCGACACATCCCCTGGAACACCCTGATGATGCTGGCTGGCGTGTCAATGCTGGTGGGCGTGGCCTCCGAGGGAGGCGCAGTGGACCTCATCGGCACCTGGATCGGCGGCAACGTGCCCACGGCGATCATCGTGCCCATGTTCGTCCTGCTGGCCGGCTTCATGAGCGTTTTCTCTGCCGGCTCCTCCGTGGTGGTTCCCACCCTGTTTGTGCTGGTGCCCTCCGTACTGACCACAGCCGTGGGCGTCAACTATCATGCGCTCTATGCCGGCATCGCCATCGGGGCCAACGCCTCCGCCGTGTCCCCCTTCTCCGGCGGCGGCTCCCTGACCCTGGCCAACATCAAACAGGATGATATCCGGGAGAAAATGTTTCTGCCGCTCATCCTCTCAGCCGCCGCGCTGGTGCTTGTGGCCGCCGTGCTGGGTGCTGTCGGGCTGTACGGTCTGGTATAAGCCATGAAAGAAAACAGACTTTCCCAGGCACTGATTCGTCATGTGCGGACCACGGGCTATGGCGATATCCCCGCCGCCGCCTTGGCGGCGCAGAAACAGTCCCTGGCCGACATGCTGGCCGTTATGCTGGCGGCCACCGGGCTGGATGCCGCCTCCGCCCCCTTTGCCGCTTTTGCGGCGGAGGAGGGCCGGGGACGGTGCACGATCCTGGGCCGTGAGGAAAAGACCTCCCCCATGCTGGCGGCGCTGGCCAATGGGGCGCTGGTCCACGCGCTGGACTACGAGGATTCCCACGAGACAGCCACCGTCCATCCCAATTCCGCTGCTTTGCCCGCCCTTATGGCTTTGAGCCAGCACATCGGGGGCGTTTCGGGGCGGAGCTTCCTGACTGCCATGGCCCTGGCCAGCGATATCTGCTGCCGCCTGGACCTGGGGGTCAACGAGGACCTGCTGAAATACGGCTGGAACATGCCCCCCATCCACGGCTCCATGGGGGCGGTGCTGGGAGCCGGTAAGCTGCTGGACCTGGACGAGGGGCAGCTCGCGGACGCAGTGGCGCTGAACCTGTGCCAAGCTACCTGCAGCGGCGAGGCGGCCAACAGCGCCGGCTCCGCTGTACGAACCGTCCGGGAGGGCTTTGCCGCCCAGGCTGCGGTACAGTCGGCGCTACTGGCCGGGCGGGGGGTGCCGGCTCGGTTTGAGACGCCTTTTGAGGGAAAGCTGGGCTACTACCACATGTACGCCCGGGACAACTATACCCCGGAAAAGGTGCTGGAGGGTTTGGGGACGGTGTTTCAGGGCCAGTTCATCAGCTTCAAGCCCTGGCCGTCCTGCCGTGCCACCCATACCTCCATTGACGGGGTGCTCACTCTGATGCGGGAGCACCACATCGAACCGGGGGAGATCCAGTCCATCCACATCACTCTTCAGGAGATCGGCCGTATGGTCACCGAGCCCCGCGATGTAAAGTACCGGCCTCGGTCCGCCGCCATCGCCAAATTCAGTCTGCCCTTTGTGGTGGGGACCGCGGCAGTCTGCGGCCAGGTGGGGCTGGACAGCTTTGAGACCGAGCGGCTGTCCGACCCAGCGGTGCTGGCCATGGGGGACAAGGTGACCTGCGCCATTCGCCCGGACTGGACCAAGGAGCAGAACAAGTACACGGACCTCACCATCCGGACGGTGCGGGGGGAGTTTTCCCTGCACCTGGAACATCCCCTGGGCTGTGTGGAACATCCCATGGGGGAGGAGGCGCTGCGCCGCAAGTTTTCGGACTGCGCTGCGCGGGCGAAGAAGCCCATCTGTCCGGAGCGGCTGGAGCAGCTCTACGGCACGATCCTGCACCTGGAGGAGCTGGAAGACATGAACGGACTTTTCGACCTGCTGTAAATACAAACTGCGACATCGCACATGAAAACGGAGGAACCAAGTATGACAGACAGAATCAAACGGATGCAGGCGGCGCTGAAGGTGGACAAATTCCCCTTCTGCGCGGAGAAGGCAAAACTGGTCATCGAGTCCTGGAAGAAGCACGAGGGTCTGCCGGCCATCCTGAGCCGGGCCCACGCCACCGCCGACTATTTGGACCATCGGACCATCTATGTGGACGAGGACGAGCTCATTGTGGGCAACGTAGCCAGCAAGCCCATGGGTCTGGAGGCCTCCTGCTGGGGCCCCTTCTGGGACGACGACGATCTGGATTCCATCCTGGAGGGCAACTACACCATCTCCGACGAGGACCGAAAGACCTTGCGGAGCCTGGATTCGTTCTGGGACGGTCAGGACCGGCAGATGTATGAGTGGCAGGGACGCTTTTACGATGATGAACGCATGTGGCCCTTTATCCGCTCCGGAATCCTATGTCCGCCCTGGACCAGCAAGGTAAAGGGCCGGGGCTCCGGCGGCGCAGGCTTCGGCTGGGGTCTGGGCATCGGCCTGAGCTTCTTTGTCCCCGACTACGGTAAAATCGTCACCGAGGGCATCCACAAGACCCTGGATGAGGCCAAAGAGGAGCTGCGTCAGATCCGTTATGTGGATGATGACTCCTTTGACAAGGCCATGTATCTCCAGGCCGTCGTTATCGCCCTGGAAGCCATGGTGCGCATGTACCACCGGTATGGCGACGCCTGCCTGGAGGCCGCCGCCCGGTGCGCCGAGCCCAAGCGGAGAGCCGAACTGGAGCAGATGGCCGACACCTGCCACTGGATCGCGGAAAAGCCCTCCCGGGGATTCCGGGACGCCATCCAGAACTTCTGGTTTTACTGGATGATGATCACCCACGGCACCGTTCCCGGCGGCCGGTTTGACCAGTATATGTATCCCTTCTACCAAAAGGATATCGCCAGCGGTGCGCTCACCGACGACGATGTGGTAGAGCTCATCGAGTGCCTGCGCATCAAAATCATGCAGTTCAACTTTGTCTCCGGCAACGCCAAACAGCGGGACAAGTGGGCCGGCATGGCCCGGTGGCACAACTTCGTCATCGGCGGCGTGGACAAGGACGGCAACGACGCCTCCAATGAGTTAAGCTATCTGATCCTGCGCGCGGCCGACGAGGTCCGGACTCCCCAATTCACCATCACGCTGCGGGTTCATGACAAAACGCCGGAAAAGTTGATGCAGAAAGCCCTGGAGCTGGTCAAGACCGGCCTGGGTATGCCTGCCTTTGTCTCGGACAAGAGCTATATCCAGGGCCTGGTGGACCAGGGGGTGCCGCTGGAGGAGGCGCGGGACTATGCCCTGGCGGGCTGTCTGGACCTGAATCTGCCCGGCAAGTCCCGCATCAACGCCCTGGGCATGTTCATCGTGCCCAAGGTGCTGGACATCACCATGCACAACGGTATCATGCGGGAGACCGGCGAACGCATTGGACCCGAGACCGGCGAGATGAGGGACTTTAAGAGCTATGAGGACTTCGAAGCTGCCTTTAAAAAACAACTTTACTATTTTATGGGCATGTACAATGAGGAGCACAACATCCTCATCCGCGTCACCCGGGCGGTAAACTGCGACGTGGTCCACTCTGCCTTTGCCTATGACGGCATCAAGTGCGGCAAGGATATCATGGACCGAAAGATGCCCTATGAGAACGCCTCGCTCTTGAACCCGGTGGGCATGATCTCGGTGGCCAATTCCCTAGCTGCGGTGAAGAAGCTGGTGTTCCAGGATCAGGTGTGCACCATGGAGGAGCTGTTCCAAGCCATCGAGGCCGACTGGGAGGGCCACGAGGAGCTGCACAAGCGATGTGTGGCCGCGCCCAAATTCGGCAACGGAGACGATCTGGTGGACGATATTGCCGCCGACCTCTATAGGTTCTGGGCCAACAGATGCAATACTTTTACCACCGTCTACGGCGTACCGCCCCGTCCCACCGGTATCTCCATCACCGCTCACGCCCCCGGCGGGAGCTATACCTGTGCCACGCCTGACGGCCGCCATGCGGGAGACACCCTTCCCGACGGCGTGGCTTCTCCGGCTCAGGGTACGGACCGAAAGGGCCCTACGGTCTCACTGTGCAGCGCCATGAAGATCAACCAGGACCCCTTCAATGCCATGCTGCTGAACATGAAGCTCCACCCCACCGCGCTGGGCAGCGAGGACGACATCCATAAGCTGGGCGCCCTGATCCGGACCTACCTGACCAACGGCGGCAAGCACATTCAGTTCAATGTGGTGGACAACGAAACCCTGCACAAGGCCCAGGAGAAGCCCCAGGATTACCGGGACCTGGTGGTCCGTGTCGCGGGCTACAGCACCTACTTTACCCTGCTGACCAAGGCCGTCCAGGACGAGATCATCGCCCGGACCGAGAACCGGCTGTCCTGAAGATCCCTTCCGCAAAAGCGCCTCCGTGCCGCGGCACGGAGGCGCTTTTGCGCTGGGAAGGCATTCAGGGCCGGAACTCCCGCTTCAGGACGTTTTCATAATACCGGATGAACTGGCAGGAGAACATCAGCCGCTGCCGCAGGTTGCCGTCCTCCAAATCCAACTGCAGCAGGTCCAGGATCTTGTTGACTTTGTTGATGACCGTATTGCGGTGCATGTAGGTGGCAGCGGCAGTTTTGACCAGATTGCGGTCATTGAGCAGATAATAGTACAGCACGTCCCGCAGATTGCTGTTATGCTGAGAGTCGTAGCGGGTGAGCAGGATCACTGCCGGATGCACCAGGTAGAGCACGTCGTCGTTGCCCTCAATCTCCAGATAGCGCTGCACGCACAGGTCAATGACGCAGTACATGGAGTAGTCCTCGTGGAAGAAGATGCGCTCGTCGCAGCTTTTGCGCAGTGCCTGGGCCAGAAGCGCGGTTCGTTTGGCCAGCAGGAAATTGGAGCCCAGTGCGTCCAGGTTGCGGGTGCCGTTGCTGACGGCCATAAAGCCGTTGTAGCGCTCCAGCAGGCGGGTGAGCTGCCCACTGTCGTCCAGCTCGGGACGGAAGGTACGCTCCCGGTAACTGAGCAGGATGACCACATCCTTGTGGTAGACAGCCAGATTGGCTCTGGGAAAGCATTCCCGCAGCCGAGCCAGCAGATAATTGTAGGGTACGCCGGCGCCGCCCCCGGCGAAGGTAATCACCGCCACCTGCACAAACGGCTCCACCGGATTGGGCATCCGGGACAGGGCGGAACGGATCTCAGCCGAGCCGGTGAGCCGGCGTTCCACAATATCCTCCCAGCACTGCTGAAAGAGCTTGGCGCTGGAGCCCAGCCGCTCCAGATCATGGGAGAGGAGTCGGCGGCTGAGGCAGTCGGCGGCGCAGTCGCACAAAGACTGTACCTCCGGCCCGTCCCGTTCCTGGCGGCCTTCGATGAGCAGCATCCCGAAGGGGTCGCCCAGGTGGGCCATGCGGCGGCCGTAGAGGACCAGTTCGGTGCCGGGGATGGCGCAGGACCCGCCGCCGTCCGGCGGCATGCCGCCGAAGAGCAGCTCGGCAGTGCGCAGGGGGAGAGCGCCGGTGGCGGCCACCTGACCGGACAGATAGGCGCTGCCTTCCATCCCGGCTCCGGCCACCACTCGTCCGTTGTGGTCCAGCAGCAGGACGGCGGAGCCTGCCAGCTTGGCGGTGAGAGCCACGATGGCGTGGAGCCCGCCGCCGTGGTCGGTGAGCTCCTGATAGGCATGGCACCAGCCGGCTTTCCGGGCGGAGGCATCGGCCAGGGTGTTGTAGAGCTTGGCCAGGGAGCAGGAAAAGAGAACCAGACTGCCGCCCGGAAGGGAGAGCTTCGGCAGGTCGTCGGCGCAGGCGTCGGAGAGAAGTACGGTGGTCCCTGGAGCGATCCGGGCCCCGGATAGTCCGGTGGCCGCCCGCACGTCCCCCAGGTAGAGCCGGTCGGCGGTCAGCGTTTTCTGGGTGCAGAGCAGCTCAACCCGGTCAGGACAGGTATCCTGGTCGGGGCAGAGAGCGGTGCGGAGTACAAAAGGCTCCAGTTGCCGGAGCAGAAAGCGCAGGCTTGACATAAACTCTCCTCTTTTCAGCCATGAAGTTATAAGAACGGAGGGGACTGGGGAGGAAACACCCATATTATACACGAAACTTGGAGCTTTTGCATAGGATGTGAGAAAAAAGAAAAGGACATGTTGTGAAAAATGTGCAACCCGCACATTTGTGAACGCGTTCATTGTACGCTTGATACAGAAAAGGTCCCACGCAGGCTTCTTCCCTTGCAGTGGGCGGAGCGGTGTGTTATGTTCAGGGTGAACTTGTTCACTACATTTTTGCAGACGAAGGCCGCGGCGGATGTCCGCACGGACAGAAGGGGGAAACAGGATGACAGACCGAGTCAAACGTATGAAAGAGAGCCTGCGGGTCAACAAATATCCACTGTGTGTGGAGATGTTCCGGCTGGCCAACGAGTCCCTGGATGTGACGGCGGGGGAGCCGATGCTGCTGCGCCGCTCCAAGCTCCACGCCCATATCCTGGACAACATCACCATCTTCATCGAGCCCGACGACCTGCTGTGCGGCTCTGGAGCCAGTAAGCCCTTTGGCCTGGAGATGCAGTATGAGTACGGCGTGTGGACCAAGGATGAGGTGGAGTCGCTGAAAAGCGAGATCTACGACATCAGCCCCGAGGATGAGGAAGAGCTCTATCGGCTCAACGAGCGGTTTGCCGGCAACGCCCTGAACACCAACCTGGTGGAGGCCATGGGCAAGAGCCTGGGGGAGAACGACCGGCTGTGGCCCTTCATGAAATCGGGAGTCATCCTGCCGCCCTGGAAGGACAAAAGGGGCGGTTCCGGCGGCGGCTTCGCCATGTCGGGGTATGGTCTGGGGCCGGGATTTTCGCTGGTATGCGTGGATTACGCCCGCATCCTGAACGAGGGCGCCAAGGGAATCCTGTCCGAGGCGCGCAAGTGCCTGGAGGACCTGCGGTACGACAGCCCGGACGCCATTGAGAAGCGCAACTTCTGGGAGGGCGTTATCATCGTGTTCGAGGCGTGGGTCCGCTTCGCGGGCCGCTACGCCGCGCTGGCGGAGCAGATGGCCGAGGAGGAGGACGACCCCGTCCGGAAGGCCGAGCTGCTGGAGATGGCGCGGATCTGCCGAAAAGTGCCCTATGAGCCCGCGGGGAGCTTCCGGGAGGCGATGCAGTCCTTCTGGTTCACCTTCCTGATGATTTGCCCCTCGCCCACATCCACCGCAGGCCGCTTTGACCAGTACATGTACCCCTTCTACCGCAGGGATATTGACGAAGGGAAGATTACCGACGGCGAGGTGCTGGAGCTGCTGGAGATCATGCGCTGCAAGGTGATGAAGGTCAACCGGGTCTCCGGCAAGGCCAACCGGGCCAAGAACGCCGGCATGGCCAAGTGGTACAACTGGACCATCGGCGGACAGAAGGCCGACGGTTCCGACGCCACCAATGAGCTGTCCTATCTGCTGCTGGAGGCGGCCCGGGATACCCACCTGCCCCACCACACCGTGACCGTCCGAGTCCATGCCGGCACGCCGGAGAAGCTGATGCTCAAGGCGCTGGAGTGCGTCCGAAGCGGCTTGGGAATGCCCGCCTTCCTGGGGGATGAGTCCTACATCCATTTCTTTGCCAACCAGAGCCAGACCAACCGGCTGCCCATTGAGGCAGCCCGGGACTACTGCGCCACCGGCTGTGTGGATGGCAATGTTCCGGCCGTGACCCGCACCCAGGTGGCCTGCTTTTTCATCATCCCCCACGCCATGGACATCGCCATGCACAACGGCTACTGCCGCTACACCAAGGAGATGGTGGGGCTTCCCACCGGCGATGTGACCCGGATGGCCACCTTCGAGGAGTTCAAGCGCGCCGTCTACGATGAGATCCGCTACCTGATGAGTATGGCCAACGAGCGCATCAACGTGGAGATGATCGCCGAGCGGGACCTGTTCCCCGATGTGTTCCGGTCCGCCCTGATGAAGGACGGTGTGAAGGTGGGCAAAGACATGTTTACCCGCCGGTTCGATTTTGAAAATGGCGCGGTGCTGGGCGCTGTGGGCGGGGTGAACACCGGAAACGCCCTGTACGCCATCAAAAAGCTGGTCTTTGATGAGAAAAAGTACACCATGGAGGAGCTCATGAAGGCGCTGGACGCCGACTGGGTGGGCTACGAGGCCATGCAGAAGGAGTTCAAGGCCCAGCCCAAGTACGGCAACGCCTATAAAGAGGTGGACGACATGGTGGCCGATGTCTACAAGCTCCACGCCGACACCTGCCTGGGCCTGCCCTGCGTCTACGGCGACAGCCTGAAGCCCAACGCCATCTCCATCTCAGCCCACCAGCCCGGCGGCGCGCTGACCGGCGCTACGGCCGACGGGCGCAAGGGCGGCGA
>Ga0129314_1000779_pt1 | contig 28752 bp, 24 predicted proteins | sample O1111metagenome_FD_94431 | JGI IMG/M metagenome (GOLD analysis project Ga0129314, IMG submission 94431) | Orangutan individual fecal microbial communities from fecal samples from Wisconsin, USA - O1111 metagenome | ecosystem: Host-associated > Mammals > Digestive system > Large intestine > Fecal... | reverse complement strand
GACCGCGATGAAATGGGCATGTTTGCCCTGCGTGGCGGCACAGTGGCCGGCGAGCATACGCTGTATTTCTTCGGTGAAGATGAGACCCTCTCTTTTTCTCACAGCGCGGCAAGCCGCCGGATTTTCGCAGCAGGTGCGGTAAAAGCGGCAGAGTTGCTGGCGGGTAAAGATCCAGGATTTTATACATTGGATGAAATCCTGTTTTCCACGGTAGATACAGAAAGGATGGATTAAGCATGGATGCTTATCAGATCATTGAATATATCCGCACCTCCCCCAAAAAGACGCCGGTGCGGGTCTGGCTGCAAACGTCGCAGCCGGTAGCATTTCCCGCCGCACAGCAGTTTTCCGGCGGCAACGGCTTTTCAGTCGTTTTCGGAGACTGGGAGGATATCCGGCCGGTGCTGGAAGAAAACCGGGAAAAAATTCTATCCCAGCAGGTGGAGAACGATGCCAGAAACTCGGCAATTCCCCTGTTGGACAAAAAGGATATCCATGCCCGGATTGAACCGGGAGCTATTATCCGCGAGCAGGTACAAATCGGCGACAATGCAGTAATTATGATGGGAGCGGTTATCAATATCGGCGCGGTAATCGGAGAAGGTACCATGATTGATATGGGCGCAGTGCTGGGCGGTCGGGCAATGGTGGGGAAACGATGCCACATCGGTGCCGGCGCTGTGCTGGCAGGCGTGGTGGAGCCGCCTTCTGCAACGCCGGTAGTCGTAGAGGACAATGTGCTCATTGGCGCCAACGCGGTGGTTATCGAGGGAGTGCGGATTGGCGAGGGCTCCGTTGTAGCCGCCGGATCAGTAGTCATCGAAGATGTGGCGCCCGGTATGGTGGTAGCGGGTGTTCCGGCACGGGTCGTCAAGAAAAAAGATGAAAAATCCGCGCAGAAAACGGAATTGATTGACGCGCTGCGAGAGCTGAACCGATAAAGTCGAACTTCGAAAATCCCGGCGAAATACAGTCTGGCAAAGATTGTGTTTACTGGAGCGATTCTGCTGTGCAAAAGCATGGCAAAAACGGCCATGTGCGCCCTTAGACAGCCCTGCCGCGCAATCTCAGTGCATAGGACGGACAGCCCGGAAGTCTAAACGGAATACGCCGTCAACTTTTTATGGTTACGATTTGCTTTAACGGCATGAGATTTTATGCACGCAAAAAAAGACAACACAGTCTCATTTTGTCAGGATGAAAGATTTTTGGCTGTCAAGGTTGTTGCGAGCGCTGTAAAGAAGGAGGATATTCTCAATGGAGGATATCCTCTTTTTTGCTGGCCGGGATAAAAGAAACACTTAATAATTCCCTCGCTACCTTCGGAGATATTTTCCCTTGCTGAAATATCCCCACCCGGCTATTCAAGCAGGCGGTCAACCTCTCCAAATAGGCGAAGGCCATTGAAGCCACGCTGGACGGTATCAATCCGATCAACGCTGGGAAGAAGAAAGAGGAAGCTCTTGCCATGCTGAAAAAGTGGTTCCCACAAATGGAGAACTTCTCCGGCCAACTGAAAAAGTACACAAGGTCACGATAAAAGACCTTTTGGAAGAAAATCAAAAGTTGGAAGCAAGGGCAAAAGCCAGCGAAAGCGGCAAAATGAAAGACCGCATGGAACGGGCGAAGCTGGAAAGCGAATTACAGAACATTCAAAGGCTGGTTGACCGTATCCCGCCGGACGTGCTGGCGGAACTAAAGCGGCAGCAGCGATACACAAAGGAACGGTGATTGAGTATAAGCAGAATTTCACACCGCCTCTGTAGCGGCAATGTACCTTGACAACTGAATAGAGAAAGGCGATATATGGCAAAAAAGCAACCGGATACAAATATTCCCAACATGAAATAGAAGCCTTTGCCCGGTGTTTACTTCCTGAAATCCAAAAATTCTTTGAAAGCCCAGGGGGGCAGAAAGAATTTGAAGAATGGAAAGTGCAGAGAGCAAAGGAAACAGAGAAGAAAAGGAGCGTATGACAAAAGCGGCGGTATCGTGAGGGATACCGCCGCTTTTGCTTTAGCACTAAAGATATACTAAAAATCCGAAGCCGTTCCCGATTGGAACCGGGTTCGGATTATCATTATCTGGTGCGGGAGATGGGACTTGAACCCACACACCGAGGTACTGGCTCCTAAGACCAGCGCGTCTGCCATTCCGCCACTCCCGCATTTATCAGCGGCAGGATCACCCTGCCGCTGTTTGTTATATCAAAATTTTGCGCTGAGATGACAGCGCCTGATTTCTGCGTTTCTCCCGATTCCGCATATATCGGTAAGGACACACAATTTTTTTCCGCCACTTTTGTCCGCACAAAAAGAATATCATGACACAGCCTTTTTGTCAATTCTCCAAGCTTAAAACGCCGTCCTCCAGCATGGTCTGAGCCGCAAGCAGAATACCCGTTTTACCGGTAAAGTAGGTTAACCCGCCTTGCAGCCAAACGGCATAGGGCTCCCGGATTGGACCGTCAGCAGACAGTTCAATGGAAGCGCCCAGATGAAATGCCCCCGCCGCCATGATGACTTTGCTTTCATAACCAGGCATATCCCAGGGCTCCGGCACCACAAAGGAATCGACCGGTGCGCCGCGCTGTACGCCCTTGCAAAAGGCTACCATTCCCTTTTCATTGCCAAGCTCTATCGACTGGATGATATCGGTACGCGGCTCACGGCAGGAAGGATTGACACGGTACCCCAAACACTCGAACAGCGCAGCAGCGAAAATCGCCGTTTTTACAGCGTTGCAAACCACATTCGGCGCTAAAAACAGCCCTAAAAACATATTCCGCAGTTCGCCCAACGTACATCCGATCTCCTTGCCCTGCCCCGGCGTGGTTAGACGGTAAGCGCACTGTTCAATCAAATCCCGCCGGCCGGCGATGTATCCACCGGTGCGGGCAATCCCGCCGCCGGCGTTTTTGATCAGAGAGCCTACAATTAAATCAGCGCCCAGCTGGGTCGGTTCTGTCTTTTCGGTAAAAATTCCATAGCAGTTATCCACCATGAAAATCGCCTTGGGATTGTTTTTCCGCACCGTCTGAATCAGCTTTCCCATCATGTCCATGTTGATGGAGGGCCGCAGGGAATAGCCGCGGGAGCGCTGTACATACGCCACTTTGACACGGGGATCCTTTACCGCTTCGGCAATGGCTTCGAGATCCGGCGTGCCGTCTGGCAGCAGATCTACCTGGCGGTATTCGATGTCGAACTCTTTTAGCGAACCGCAGTTTTCGCCGGTAATGCCAATCACCGGCTGAATGGTGTCATAAGGCAGCCCGGTGATGGAGAGCATCACATCGCCGGGGCGCAGAACGCCGAACAGCGCCGTTGTCAGCGTGTGGGTTCCGGACACAAAATTGTGCCGCATCAGCGCGTCCTCACTGCCGGTGATTTCTGCCATCACCGCCTCTAGGGTTTCCCGGCCGCGGTCATCGTAGCCATAGCCGGTACTCCCGGCAAAATGGGACTCGCTTACACCGTTGTGAAGAAAGGCCGCCAACACTTTCCTGCTGTTATATTCGCCGATTTCCTCCGTCCGAGCAAATGCCTGGGCGCAATCGAGCTGTGCCTGTTCCCCCAATTTTTCCAGTCTTGGGTCAATGTCAAAAAAATTCTGTTCCATCGGAATGGATTCTCCTTGTTTTGTCCGCGCCACTGGCCGCGGCGCTCTTGTGATATCAGGGTGCCTGCTTGTTTTTATACGCCAGCAGATTTTTATTCTGCCAACCCATCCCGCAGGCAAAGCCATTCTTCGCCCCACGGAGTAAATCCCACCCGCTCGTATACCCGAACGGCTTGTGCGTTTTGGCAGATGACAAATGGTATTCTACCGCTTTCCTGCGCGCGGGCCGCCAGCAGAAACACCAGCGCCGCCGCATATCCGCGCTTGCGAAAAGCCGGATGAGTCGCTACCGACCCAATCAGAGCCGCTTGTTTGTTTTGATGATAGATCCCTGCCGTAGCAATGATCTGCCCTTCCTCCCGTACGCCCAGCAAGGTTCCCTGCTGATGGCGCAGCTTGTGGGAAACCTCGCAGTACCAGGGAGCAAAATCCGCTTCCGGCAGATCAAATACCCCCTGCAGCAGCGGATAGACCTCCCGGGGAGAAGGTTCGCAAATTCCCGGCGGGATAGGGGTTGGGCGCAACACGCCAACAGCGCTTAGAATCTGCCTGGACTGAATGGGCCAGTTCAGCCGGGCTGCCGTTTCTGCCAGTGCCGAAGCAGGTCCGCGCAGTGTTTTGGCACCACAGATGGCGCAAAATGCCGCCAGCTCCTCCGAATCGGAGAAACGGCCGGATAGTACCAACGTATCGCCGGACAGGGACAAAACCCCATCGGCCTTTGGCGTGAGCCAAAAGCGGGGCGATCCCGCTCCCCGACCGTAAAGCTCCCACCTCGCCGTGTGGATTGCCCCATAAGGGTCCGGCCCGGCTGCCGACGGGGCAAAGAGGCTGTCGCCGGGAAGTACTGCCCTAATCACAGATTGCGTACACCTGCGACAGCTTCATCAGCAGATCATAGGTGGCGGTAATATCCTCCTCCTGCAGCACGCAGGACTGGGTGTGCAGATAGCGGCAGGGCATGGAAATCCCCACCGGGCGAACGCCGCCCACTGCCTGATGCATGGAACCTGCATTGTTGCCGCCGAATACGCCCAGCTTTGGCTGCGCCTTGATTTTATACTCTTTGGCGGTGTCCAACGCCAGCTGATACAGCCGTTTGTCGTAAATGGTCCCTTTGTCCATAAAGGAGATCACCGGGCCCTTGCCCAAAAAACAGACCCGTTTTTCCGGCGCTACGCCGCCGATATCCGCGGCAGTGGTGGTCTCAATGGCCACCGCAATGTCCGGTTTGACGGTGTAGGTTGCTGTCTGAGCGCCCATACCGCCAACTTCCTCCCGGGTGGTAAAGGAAAAATAGGTATCGTATTCCAAATCGGACTGAATCATTTTAATCAGCACTGCGCAGCCGGCCCGGTCGTCCAGCGCTTTGGATTTTAAAAATCCGTCGCCAAAGCGTACAAACGGAGAGTCAAAGGATACCCGATCTCCCACGCTGACCAGACCTTCCGCTTCTTCCCGGTTCCGGCAGCCGATGTCGATCGAAAGATCCGCCGCTTTGATGGGGTCATCCCGGTGGTCCCGGTCGATCAGATGAATGGGTTTGGAGCTGATGATGCCATAGACCTTGTTTTTGCCTACCACCACCGGTTTGCCTTGGATGACCCGGTTATCAATGCCGCCAACTGTGGCAAAGCGCAGAAACCCCTCCTCGGTAATATAGGTGATAATAAAGCCAACTTCGTCCATATGCGCATCGAACATCACCCGGTTGAGGGGATGCTTTGCGCCTTTTTTAAAGGCGATGACATCGCCCAGAGGCGTTACTTCATATTCACAGTAGTCCTTGATCTGCTCGATGATGGCGGCGGCCACATCCTGCTCGTCGCCGGAAACGCCGTTGATGGCGCAGAGATTTTCAATCAGACGGATCATTTGCGGTTCCCCTCCTTTTTCACATAGGCGGCCAGCAGCCGGGCGGTATTTTCAATATCCTCCGGCAGAATTTTTTCTACCGGCGTGTGCATATAACCTTGCGGAATGGAGAGTACGCCGGTTTTCACGCCGCCCCGGGTAATGAGAATACTGTCGGCGTTGGTGCCGGTGCCGCCTCCCATCGCTTCCGTTTGATAAGGAATATCTTCTTCCTTGGCAGCTTCAATCAGCGTGCGGGACATTTCCCCGTCCAACAGGGAACCAAATCCGATAATGGGACCGCCTCCAAAAGCACGGCACTGTTCTTTCTTGCAGTCAGGCGTCCAGCCAAAGCCCACGTCCACCGTTATCGCATGAGTGGGATTTACCGTATAGGCTGCCGCCTGCGCGCCCATGCCGCCCACTTCCTCCCGGGTCGTCAGGGTGACCGACAATCCGTAGGGCTTGTCCTCGCTTCCGAGAAGCTCCGCCGCCCGCATCACCGCCACGCAGCTGGAGCGGTTGTCAATGGCCTTGCCGGTGATAAACCCGCCGTGCATTTCCCGGGTGGGAGTGACGAAAGTAGCGATATCTCCAGGCTGTACCCGTTTCTCGGCTTCTTCCTTGCTGTAACCGATATCGATATAAATATCTTCGAATTTGGGATTTTTCGCCTCACCGTTCTGCAGGTGGGGCGGAATGGAACAGATAAACCCGGGCAGATCCCCCTGGGCCGTATGTACGGATACCTGCGAGGCCAAAAGCAGGCTGCGGTCAAAACCGCCCACTGGAGAAACCTTTAAAAACCCTTCGTCGTCAATCCAGGTAACAATCATGCCGATTTCGTCCACATGGGCATCCAGCATAAAATTTTTCTGTCCCTTTTCCGGCTGGCGGATGGTGCAGATTAAATCGCCCAGCGGGCTAATCGACACCTCACCCAGCGCCCGCAGTTCTTCGGCAGCCATCGCCACTACGGAGCCTTCCCGTCCGGAAACACCTACCGCGCTGGACAAACGCATCAGTAAATCTTTGCAGTTCATGGTTTTCATCCTTTCTCTTCGCCGGGCAAACCGGCAGCCTTTATGGGTAGGAGGAATCCTCCCCTGTTACGGCTTTAAGGCTGCTACCAGCCTTTTGAAATGCTCGCCCCGCTTTTCAAAATTCGGATACAGGTCAAAACTGGCGCTGGCGGGGGACAAGGCTACAATGTCGCCGCTGCCTGCCAGACCGTCCGCGGTCTGTACCGCCTGCTCCATTGATTCGGCCCAGTGCAGTGCCGGATGCTGCCCGTCGTAATCCGGGCAGGCTTCCAGCGCCTGCTGGATCTTGGGGCCGGTAGCGCCCATCAGAATCAGGTGCGATACCTTTTCGCACAAATACGGCGCCAGCGGCTCATAGGGGATTTTTTTATCATATCCGCCGGCAATCAGAATAATCTTCTGTCCAAAGGCTTTGAGTCCCGCAATGGTGCGGGTGGGGCTGGTGCCGATGGAATCGTTGTACCATTTTACGCCGCCCAGCTCCCGAACCAGCTCCATCCGGTGTTCCACACCGCCGAATTCCTGGGCGGTCCGGGCCATGATTTCCACCGGCACATCGCCCCATACAGCGCTGTATGCGGCCAGAAAGTTTTCTACGTTATGCAGCCCGGGCAGCCGAATCTGCTCCATGGGCAAAATCTCGGTTTCTGCACCGTGACAGCGCATGCACAGCATGCCGTCCTGCCGCAGATAAGCGCCAAAACGAGGGGCCTCCTGCCGGGAAAACGTCAGCAGCTCCCCTCGGACAAGCCCTGTCATGTCTCGGGTAATGGCATTATCCCGATTCAGCACCGTGCGGGAAAACCCGTCCTGATGCAGGATCAGATTTTTCTTGCTGTCGATATATTCCTGCATATCCCGGTGTACATCCAGATGATTGGGCGCTACATTGGTGATGACCGCCACATCCGGGCTTTGGCGCATGGAGATCAGCTGAAATCTGGAAAACTCCACCACAGCGGCATTATCAGATGATACCTCTTCGACCACCGGCAGCAAAGCGCGGCCGATGTTGCCGCCCTTGTAGACCTTTTTTCCCGATGCTTTGAGCATTTCCGCAATGAGCGTTGTGGTCGTGGTTTTGCCGTCGGATCCGGTAACTGCATACGTCTTACAGGGACACAGGCGGAAAAAAAGCTCCATTTCGGAGGTGATGACCGCTCCCTCCTGCCGGGCTTTTTCCAGCGCGGGATGATGAAAATACATCCCCGGCGCGCGAAACACCGCGTCATAGCCGGTCAGACCGTCCAGATAGCCGTCTCCCAGCACCAGCCGGATGCCGCTTTGTTCAAATTCATCGGCTAGAGCCCCCAGCTGTTCCCGGCTTTTGCGGTCCAGTACCGACACCTCCGCACCTTTTTTGGCAAACAGACGGATACAATCGGTATTGGTTACCCCCACACCGATAAACGCAATTTTTTTCCCTTTTACCCATCGGAAAAACTCCGTTGCATTCCAACCATTCATGGTTCAATCCCCTTTTCGATCTTCTACCGCTTATTATACCCACTCGGCGGGAAAATAGCAATCATTGGAAGCGAATACCGACCAAACTTTTCCACATTCAGAATCCTGCCCTGTGGAAAATCATCGGGTACAATCCCAGCGCCACAAAAACAAGTAGCGCATATCGTGCCGCATCCAGCCAGAGAAGCGGCGGGAACAGCAGCTTCAGCAAAAATTGCACCCCGCCCAAAAGGGGAAGACCCAGCAAAAGCCGCAGTACCTTTTTTCCTTTTGATACCTGGTTGGAAAAGCCGACAAACCGCCGTTCAAACATCATGCCGGCCCAAAAGCCGGCCAGCAGGCCGAATGCTTTGTATAAATCCCGCTGCCCCAGCAATAGCGTCGGCAAAAAGCAGGCCGCTGTCATGATTGCGAGCATTTTTTCATGGTGAAACCGGTTCCACAAAAATGGGCAGACAAAAACCGCTGCAATTCCCAGCGCCAGCCCCACGGCTACATCCTTGGGGTAATGCACCCCCAGGTACAACCGGGACAGTCCTATCAGCAAACTGACCGCGCCAGCGGCAGCCCAGCGCCATCCGCCGCGGCGGCGAGCCGGAAAAAAATAAAGCGTTGCTGCGTTTTGGCTGTGTCCGCTGGGAAAAGAGTATCCAGTGGCCGTATGCGCCCGCAGAGTGCGAATGCCTTCTTGTCCGATCGGCCGTTCAAAACGGAACACACCTTTTAAAATATTGTTGCAAAGCCCGCTGATCAGCAGGGTAAAGGCAAACTCTTCACCCATGTTTTTGTCAATCACCCAATAAGACAGCGCTAAGGCCAGTACAACTGCCCATTGTTCTCCCAGCATGGTAATCAGCTGGAACAGACCATCCAAAAAAGGGGAGGAAAAGGACTGAATCCACTTTAACAGTGCAAGTTCCATCTTTTTGTACCCTTTCTCTTTCCAGTAAAAATGTTGTGTCAAAACCGTGAAAAACAAAAGCAGGGATTTCTCCCTGCATGATTGTATGTAGTAAAAAGCCGGTTTACAACTAAAACTGCGGTGCTTTTATGCTGGCGTTTTTCTCCAGGCCGACTGTAGGCTTCAATTCCTGATCCGCATCTACCAACCGGGCCATTACCACAAATCGGCCCCTTGCTTCGCCGCCGACATAGCCGTATTTTGCCGTGCAGGTGGAAAGCGTCAAAATCTTGTCATTGATAGGATCTACCTCTACATCGTAAAGGAATTCCGAGCGCGCTTTGCCCTCACTGACAAGCGTATCGATTTGGTTGTCGATCATCTCGATATATCGGAATTTGGTATCGGTATACATCACCGCAAAAATTTCCCAAACCATATCTTCTTCTCCGGTGGAGAAAAAGATATAAGGGTGAGACGCCGCAAATTCTTCATCGGTAAACCGCAGCAGTTGGGCAAAATCCAGACCGTTGGGGTCATCCTGGCTGACGGCTGTATTATGCCCGTAAATAATGGTGTTGCGGCTTTGGGTTTCCCGGGTTCCAACCTTGCACTCATAGTCTACCCAATAACATCCCTGAAAGCTGTATTTTCCCTCGTAATTCAAGCGCATGTATTTGGAATTGTTAGTGGCTTGCACCACCGGCTGGTTGATATCGGTTCCCGGCACCTGCAGCCAGCCGACAATCTCCCGATTTACTTCCTCTGCTTTTTGCTTGACCTGTTCGGTCAGTTCCGGCGCTTCTACCGCCTGCATGGCGTTGTCGTCCGGCTCCTTCAGCGTGTTGACAAACGGATAAACGGAAGGTTTTTCCTCTGGCAGGGAAGAAGCACTGTTGTCCGTACAGCCGGTAACAGATAGCAGCAGTATCAATGTCAGAATCAGCGCGCTGATTTTTTTATAAGAGCATTTCATGGTCATTCTCCTTTAAAGGTCAATCCTAAACTACCTTTCAATATATATGAAAATTGCCGCTAAATCAACTGGAAAAGATCGTTTTTGCTGTATTTTCCTGTCTTTTTCCGCTGTTTTGGGCGGTAAAAATCACATTAACGGTGCGAACGCTTTCAGAATGGCCCGGCCCAGACGGTGCAGCAACGGGACCCGTTCATCCGGGTTGGGATGAATTTCCTGGGAAATCTCCATTGTTTTAAGGATGTCCTGTTTGACCGATTGGATTACCGAACTGCGGAAAAATGCGACGCCGCACTCAAAATGCAGATAGAAGCTGCGGTAGTCCATATTGGCGGTGCCAACCACTCCTACCTCGTCGTCTGCCACAAACATTTTAGAATGGATAAAGCCCGGTGTGTATTCATAAATGCGTACCCCTGCCTCGATCAGCTGACGGTAGGAGGAACGGGTCACCGCATGGACATACCATTTGTCCGGAATATGCGGCGTGATAATCCTCACATCTACGCCGCTTTCTGCCGCAATGGTCAGTGCGGTGGTCATCTCGTTGTCCAAAATCAGATAAGGGGTGGTGATATACACATACTTTTTGGCGCAGTTGATAATCTGCAGATAGATATTCTCCGCCACGTTAAATTCGTCGATGGGGCTGTCCCCATAGGGCTGGATATAACCGTCGTCCCCGTACTGCCGGCCGGAGGGCCGGTACTCGTGATAGTCGGCATTCTTTCCGTCCCGGTAGCTCCACAGCTGCAAAAACATGATGGTCAGGTTCCAGGTGCCATCTCCCCGGAGCATCACCGCCGTATCTTTCCAATGGCCGTATTTTTCATAGGCATTGATATATTCGTCCGCCAGGTTCAGTCCCCCGCAGAAGCCCACATCCCCGTCAATGACAGTGATTTTCCGATGATCGCGGTAATTGAACATGGAATTGAGACGCGGGCGAAAGGGGTTGAATACGGCGCATTTGATGCCTGCCTCCTCCATCTGGCGGTAATAATGGGGCGGCAGTGTCTGGATTGTGCCAAGATCATCGTACATCAGCCGCACATCCACGCCGGCGGCAGCCTTTTCCTTCATAATATCCAGTACGGCATTCCACATTTTTCCTTCCTGGATAATAAAATATTCCATGAAAATAAACTTCTCCGCTTTCCGAAGCTCCCGCAGCAGCGCCGCCCAAAAGTCCTCTCCCAGAGGAAAATATTCCACCTGAGTATTTTTCCAAATAGGGTACAGCCCAACATTGCTGATATAATCACTTTGCCGTTTCAGGTGGGGCGCTTCTTTCTCCAGGGATTCCCCAATGTCTGCGCCGGTCACCTGATGGCTCTCCTCCGCCTGTTTATAGGCATAATCCCGGATGCGCTGGGCCTGCTTTTTGTCCATGGTTTTATTGCCGAATACCAGATAAAAAATGCCGCCGAAGAAAGGGAAAATCAAAATGGCGATAATCCAGGCAATTTTATACGAGGGGTTGTCCCGTTTGGTGACAATCCAAAGGACCACAACCAGGCTGATCAGCTGCAAGCTGACATAAGCATAAAGCCCATAAGTGGAAAGCTTGAGCACGATAAACAGCAAAAAACAAAACTGCACCAAAATCGCCAGTGTGACGATTACCAGGCGGCTGCATAAAAATTTCAGAACTTTTTTCATCTTTTTGTCCCTTCCTCCGTCGGCGCGGCAGATTTGCCGCTCTTGGTCCGCGTTACTTCACGCTTACGGCTGAGCCGCCTTTTTGCAGCGCAATGGTTCCAGTACGCATCACTTCTTGAATATTGTAAGATTTCAGCAGCTCCTCCAGCAAATCCAGCCGGTCCGGCAAATCGCAGATCTCCAGTGTCATGGTAGTTTTGGTCAGATCCACAATATTGGCATCCATGATTTTTGCAATATCCAGTATCTCACTGCGGGTGCGGCCGGTGGCGGTGCATTTAATGAGCATCAGTTCCCGGCTGATCAAGTCCTGCTGGGGGATGGTGCGTACCTTGATCACATCCACCACTTTGTTCAGCTGTTTTTCCAGCTGTTCTACCGTATAAGCGTCCCCTTCCACGACGATGGTCATGCGGGATACGGTCTTATCCTCCGTAACCCCCACCGCCAAAGAATCAATGTTAAACCCCCGGCGGGAAAAAAGGCCGGTGATTCTGGACAGGACACCCGCATGGTTTTCCACCAGAACGGAAATGGTATGCTTCATCTTTCTCCCTCCTTACACCGCAGCCTCGTCCGGGGACACCAGACACTGAAGCAGAAAGCTTTTTTCCCCGGCCAACAGCGCCTGTACGGCTTCGTCAATTTCGTCGTTGTCCGAAATGGTCATGGCCCGAATGCCGTACACCTGTGCCAGTGCTGCAAAATCCGGGCTCCCGGCAAGATCTACCGCTTCATAACGCTCTGCGTAATCCTGCTTTTGAATCTGGCGGACCAGCCCCAGGCAATCGTTGCGCAATACGGCCATTTTGACCGGAATGTCATGCTGGCACAGGGTGGCCAGCTCCTGCATGGACATTTGAAAACCGCCGTCTCCCATGACTGCCACCACCTGCCGTGCAGTGGTGGCCAGCCTCGCGCCCATCGCCGCGGGCAGAGCATAACCCATGGTCCCCATGCCGCCGCTGGTTAAAAAGCGACCGTTTTTTATATTGGCTGAGCGGGCAGACCAGATCTGGTTGAGCCCCACATCCGCCACATACACCGCATCGCTGTCCAGCGCTTTGGTCAAGGCTGCGATCAGACGGTGGGGATTGACAAAAGAAGGGCGGTCAGAAAACGGCGCGCCGACGCCCTGCTTTTCCCGCAGCTCCGCCAGCCACATGCCGGTATCCGTGGCCTGGCAGGTCTCGCACAGTTCCTCTAAAACCAGCCGCGCATCCGCCACCAGAGGGATATTCGCCTCCATATTCTTGCGGATTTCTGCCGGGTCGATATCAATATGAATGATCCGCGTCTGGCGTTCTAAAACGCCGGGCTGGCGCATAGCCCGGTCACCAGCCCGGGTGCCGATTAAAATCAGAAGGTCCGAATGGTGAATTGCGTAGTTGGCCGCGCTGCATCCGAAAGAACCCAGCATGCCCAAATACAGCGGATGGGATGAGGGCATCAGCCCCAGACCCATCATGGTCGTGACCACCGGGATGCGGAAGCGCTCAGCAAAGCGTTGCATCTGCGCGCGCGCGCCGGCGCTGAATACACCGCCCCCTGCGCAGATGACCGGACGGCGCGCCAAAGCAATGGCCTCGGATACCCGCCGCATTTGCAGAGGGTTGGCGCGGGTACTGGGATGGTATCCGCGGATAGAAACCGATTCCGGATAGGCAAAATCCAGCTCCTGATTCTGCACATCCACAGGCACATCAATCAGTACAGGGCCCGGCCGGCCGGTTCCCGCCAGATAAAACGCCTCCTTTATGATCCGCGGGATGTCCGCTGCGTCTTTTACCAAAAAACTGTGCTTGGTAAAAGGTTCCGCCGCGCCGGTGATGTCCGCTTCCTGAAACACGTCGCGGCCCAGCTGGTCGCTGGGAACCTGACCGGTGATGGCCACCAGCGGCACCGAATCCATATAGGCGGTAGCCAGTGCGGTCAAAAGGTTCAGCGCACCGGGACCGGAGGTGGCGATACACACGCCGGGCCGCCCGCTGATCCGGCCATAGGCCGCAGCCGCGTGTCCTGCGTTTTGCTCCTGCCGAACGAGAATATGGCAAATTGGGCTGTCGGACAGGCAGTCGTACACCGGGCAGATCGCCGCGCCAGGATAGCCGAAAACTGTGGTCACGCCCTCCTGCTCCAATGATACGACGATGGCTTTTGCACCGGTCATGTCCAGTCCCCCTTTCAGCCTTTTTAACAGGCAGTATCGTATTTTTTTATTATAAAATGGCAAGGCTTTTCCGTCAATAGAAAACGGCTTGTTCGCCGGGAAAAGCCTGCCAGAAAACACACTGGGAAAAAGCGGCGTTTCTATCGGTTAGAACCGGATTTTAAATCCAGATTCCCGCAGGAAAAATCCTTGCTGATCTGCTCGGCAGAAATGGCGCCGGCCCGGACAAGTCTGCGCTTTCGGTAGAAGCTGGTGGCCGGAGGATTGGGGTCTGCCGCAAAAAGGTGGCCTTTTTCGGCATCTTCCGCAAAATCACATCAGGGTTGTGCCATCCCTAATTTGGGTGCCGTCGCGGTTCATCTTTTGAATGGTTCTTTCATACATCCTGTGTTTGCTGCGGCAGATTACTCTGGTCTGCCTGACGAAACGCCATCAGTTTCCTCCTGGCCTGCCTTGGCAGCCTAAAAATAGTATATATTATAGCTTTATATTTCCCATTTGACAAGGATTGGCCGCCGCGATACAATAAAAAAAAACAAAAATAGATGGGGGATTTTATGAAACAAAAACGAATTTTGCCCTTTTTGCTGGCGGCGGCGCTGCTTTTGGGGCTCACCGGCTGCGGCGACTCGTCCGACAGCTCCTCTTTGCCGGAAGAAGAACCGGAAAATCTGGAATATCCGGTTTCCATTGGAGACGAAACGATTCCTGCCAGGCCGGAAAAGGTAGTCTCCCTTTCTCCGGCGCTGACCGAGCTTTGCTTTGATATGGGTTACGGCGACCAGATCACCGGTGTGAGTGATTACTGCGATTGGCCGGAATCTGCCCGGAACCTGCCGCAACTGGGTACCGCCCAGCTGCCTGATCTGGATGCGATCCGGGCGGAGGAGCCGGATGTTGTCATCACCCATACCGACCTTTCGGAAAACGACCTGATTGCGTTGCAGCAGGCGGATATTCCGGTGGTGGTTCTTTCCCGCGCCCGGCTGCCGGAGGATCTGAAAGACCTGTACGTAAATCTGGGCCGGCTGCTGGAGGGAGAGCAGGCTGGTTCTGAGGCCGGCAAAGCTTTTTACAATGAACAGATAGGCCGGGTGGAGAGCATTCAGCAGAAGGTGGAGGCTTATGTCCGCGGCGGCGGAAAACAGCTGTCGGCGGTTTATTTACGGATGCTGGATTTCACCGTTGCCACCGGGGACACGTTTGAAGGAGCAATGCTGGAAGCCGTCGGGTTTGAAAATGTTGCCGGCGCTTATGGCGGATGGGACTATCCGCTGGATTTCGTTGGACAGTACGACCCGGATGTGATCTTCTGCAATGAAGATATCACCATTCCCATGCTGGAACAGAATGCCAACTATAAAGGATTGCAGGCAACCATTCACGATATCGTTTACTCCTATGATTTTACCGCCTTTGAGCGGCAGGGAAAGCGCATGTTCGATATCTTGGAGGATATGGCAAAAAAAGCGTATCCTGATGCCTTTGCCGAAACGGCTGTGAATCAGGAGACTTCCTCCGAAGCGGCTTAGAAAGCTACGCTGGAAAATCCTCGTTCTGAAAAGGGGAAAGAGGTTCTTCCGCTGGCGTGGAAGAAGCTCCTTCCCGGTTGGGCAAAACTTACAAAAGTCTCTGCGGAAAACCGGCCCGCAGAGACTTTTTTCGCAAATTTCCCCGTTTTTTTCAAAGTAAACGTTTTTATCAGGAAACGCTTCTTGCCCGCTTGATGCCTATATGCTAAAATGATGATGCTTTTGGCGCCGTATCCTTCTGACGCGGGTATTTGCGGGCATTCGCCTGCGAAGCTGACAGAGGGATCTGTCCAAAGATCATCAACAGCCGTAAATACGGCGGGAGAGGCTGGCTCAACATGCATAATAAAAAAGAAGTATCCCGGCAAATTTACCGGATGCTGATCCCCATGATTTTGGAAAACGTTTTGACCACTTCCGCTTCGCTGGTCACCACCGCTATGGTGGGACGTTTGACTGCGCTGGAAATTTCTGCACAGGGCGTTGGCGGCCGGATTACCAACACTTATTTGTCCTTGTTCAAAGGGCTGGCCATCGGCGTAACTGTAGTGGCGGCGCTGTATTTCGGAGAAGGCCGCCGGGACAAATGCCGCCGTACTGTAGAACAGGCTTTTGCCACCGCGGTTCCTTTGGGGCTGATGATCACCGGACTAGTGGCAGTTTTTCCCCGCTGGTTTATCCGGCTTTTTACCTCTGATGCAGACATTATGTCCTATGCGGTGGGATATTTGCAGATTTTGACTGTCGGGCTGCCTTTTGTGGCCATTACCTGTTTTGTCACCGCTGCCTTCCAATCTCAGGGCAACACCAAAACTCCCATGATGATTGCAGGAATTGTCAATGTTGTCAATATCGTATTGGGCTGGCTTTTGATCTTCGGCAATCTGGGACTGCCCTCCATGGGACTGACCGGAGCCGGTATCGCACTGGTTAGCGCTCAGATCGTCGGTGCGCTGATCGGGCTGCTGCTTTTATATCACAAGCGTATTGGCCTGTTCCACGGCGCGGAACACGACAAGAGATTTTTCGCTTTGGAAGGGGTTTACCTGAAAGACATTTACACTACCGGGCTGCCCGCCTCCTGTGAAAATTTGTTGTGGCAGTTTGCCACGATTATCATCAGCCGGGTGATTCTCTCTTACGGCACCAACAGTTACGCCGCTTACCAGCTTGGGCTGCAGGCGGAAGGGGTGTGCGATATGCTGTCAGTCGGCTTTGTCACCGCTTCTACTACATTGGCGGCCAGGGCCATTGGCCAGCGGGATGACGCGCTGTATAAAATGTACTTTAAGCAGCTGATTCGTATTTCTATGACCATCAGCATTTTTACCTGTGCGGTGCTGTTCTTCTGCCCACGGTTTTTGATGGGCCTGCTGACCGATAAACAGGACTTGATCGAAATCGGCATGAAGTATGTATTTATTATGGGCTTTGCCCAGATCCCGCAGAATTTGTCCAAAATTTTTAACGGCACCATCCGGGCGGCGGGCCATAAGTACACCCCGATGATCATTTCCTTCACTGGGATCTGGCTGGTGCGGGTCGTGCTGTGCTGCCTGTCCGGCTGGGTATTCCACTGGGATATCATCGCTCTGTGGTGGGCCATTGCGCTGGATCAGATAGTGAGAATTGCCTTCAGCGCGATTTTCTTCTGGAAAAAGCGGGTTTACCACACGGTGCAGACGCTGCCGCCTCTTCACGAGGAAAAAGCACCAGCACAAGCATAGAAAATACGGTTTAAAAATCCGGCCGCAGGCCGGGTTTTTTGTTCTTATCAGGATCGAAAAGAGATCATCCTTTTTCAAAAAAACAGTGAATATTAACAAATTTAGAAAGGAAAACGTTTAAGCGCCGGTCGGCCTTTAAAAGTCTATTGACAACGGCTCACTCCCCCGGGTATATTGGAAACTGCCCGAAAAAAGGGCAGTTTTGTGTGGGAAGGCAGGTGTTCCCCATGGCACGGGAAAATAAGAAAAAAACGGTGCTGCAATCTTTGCGGGAACTGCGGGGAAACGCACGGGTTGCGGTTTTTCACGAACCGTTCTGGTCGATTCCTTATGGATTTTACAGCTTTTATCTGAGCCTATATATGAAAAGCCAAGGGGTTACCGATGTCCAGATCGGCTTTTTGATTTCTTTAAACTTTATTGTCGGCACCATTATGGCGCTGTTTGCCGGCGTAATGGTAGATAAGATCGGACGGCGCAGAACGACTATCCTGTTCGGCCTGATCAGTTGGCCGGGATCGGCGCTTTTAAACTTTTTTGCGCATAGCTTTTGGATGTTTGCGCTGGCACAGATTGTCTGTGCTTTCAGCAAAATCAGCGATATTGGATGGCAGCTGATTCTGATTGAGGATGCTGACGACGAACAGCGGCTGACCTCTTTTAACATGTTCGGTATCATTGATATTCTGGCGGGCTTTTTTACCCCCATCGCTGGCATCATTGTGGGAAATCTGGGATTGGTAAAGGCTGAGCGGGGATTTTTGCTGTTCGGCGCCATCTGCATGTTTGTTATGATTATCCACCGGCATTTCAAATTTCATGAAACCGATATGGGACGCCTGGCGGTGGAGCGTTCCCGCACTGTTAGCTACTGGGGAACTTTAAAAAACAGCCTGACCCAAATGAAAACCGTTGTTACCAGTCACAATCACAAGTTGAGCTGCGTGCTGGTCATTATTGTGCTGTTCAGCGCGTATCAGCCGATCGGCGCCTATTCCAGTTTATATTTTGCCCCTTATCTCACCGATGTAGTAGGGCTGGATGCCGCTATGATCTCGGTGCTGGGTATTGTCAATTCCCTTTTTATGCTGGCGGTTTACCTGTTCGCCGTTCCAGCCATGAGTCGTTTTAATAAGCTGTTTTCACTGACTGTGGGTCTTGGTATTCAAATTGCCTCCATGCTTCTCCGGATGTTTCTCCCCGCTGGCAGCATCGCCTGGACGGTGGTATCGGTAGCGCTGTTTTCGGTGGGATTCGGCCTGTGCCGCCCCTTTTTGGATGCCTTGATGGCAGAAGCCTCCCCAGAGAAGGAGCGATCTGGCATATACGCCCTGAAAAACGTGCTGATCTCTCTGGCTTCGGCACTGGCGGGAAGCCTTTCCGGATTTTTGTACCGGCTAAGCCCCAAAAGCATCTATTTGGCGTCTTTGATCCTGCTGGCAGTTTGTATCCTGTTTATCTTCCGTTATTTTCGGCAAAAACAGCGGGAGGAGCAGCGGGTTTTATACGGTAGTTTACAGTAAGAGAAGCCCTTTTTTATTTGCTGGCGCGATATTGAGTTTTACAAGCGACTGCTGATTTTATAGTATTTTCATCGGCGGAATTGTCTGCCGGTTTTTTTTTGGAGGCTTTTCCAAATATGCCTGGGAGAATAAGAAAAAAGCGAAATTTCCGGAAGAAACGTCATATGAGGTCTTTACAAGGGAATTTTTGTATGATAGCATAGAAGAGGACTGGGTCCGCCTGCAGGACTGGTTTTGCGGGCAAAAACAAGCAAGCGAAACGAAAGGTGGATGAGAAATGGTTCGGATTATTGGCATTGGGGATGCCAAAATGGATAAAAACATCACGGATATGATCGCCTATCCGGGCGGACAGGCAATGAATATTGCCGTAAACGCCAAGCTGCAGGGAGCGCAGGCAGGTTTTATCGGTTGTATCGGCGACGATGTGTTGGGTCAGCATTTGGCCAAAACGCTCGACGAGCTGGGTGTGGACCGCAGCCGCAGCCATATTGTCCACGCAGATAACGCCGCCACCAAATATCAGGTGATTGATGGTGAGCGGGTCTGGGGCGGAACCAATCCCCGGCCGATTTCCCCACTGCAGATGGCCATTCGTTTTATGCTGCCGTTTTATGGGCTTTCTAATGAGGACATGGCCTATATCAAAACCTTTGACGCAGCTCATCTTTGCAATACTGCCCATATGGACGAATATCTGCCCCAGCTGAAAGAGGCCGGGCTGGTGCTGTCTTATGATTATTCTAACGACCACCTGAAACCTGGATTTATGGAAAAAGTGGCTCCTTATGTGGATATCAGCCTATTTTCCGCAAGCAAAATGACTGGCACCGAAATGATGGAGGGCCTTGTCAAGGCTCATACGCTGGGGACTCGGATTGCCATTGCTACCAACGGCGACGAGGGTGCAACGCTTTATGACGGCGATCGCTTTTATACGCAGAAGCCGGATTTGTGCGACGCAGTGGACACCATGGGGGCCGGCGATGCATTTATCTCCGCTTTTCTGGTGGACTTTGTCGGTTCTAAAGGGTTGCAGGCCCGCGCCGAACAGCAGAGGGCGGAAAAAATCCGCCATGGGCTGGCTTATGCGGCTTCCTGGGCGGCGAAAGCCTGCATGATACCCGGCGCTTTTGGGCACGGATGCAAAATTGACAGTGAAGATTAGTTCCAACACGGCTTTTGCCGTTTGATGCAACAGCAAGACAATATCAATGAAATGAGGTTATCATTATGGTAAAAGTAATCGGTATCGGAGACAGCATGGTTGATAAAAACCTGACTTCCGGTATTATGTATCCCGGCGGCCAGTCCCTGAACATTCCGGTTAATATGCATTTTCTGGGCGCACAAGCTGCATTCATTGGCTGTTTTGGCAACGATTATGTAGCCGAACACATGAAAAAAACCTTGGATGAAATCGGTATTGACTATTCTCATTCCCACACCTATCCGGTTCCTAACTGCGCCGCCCATTACCGGGTTATCGATAATGACCGGGTTTTTGTTCGTTCCCCGAAAAAAGTGAACCCCATGACACGCGCCCTGTTCCAAATGCTGGACTACGAGGGCTTTTCTGAAGAGGATATGGCATATATCAAGGGTTTCGATGTTGTGCATTGCTCCAATGACAGCGGGATTGAAGCTTATTATCCGGACTTTAAGGCACAGGGCATTAAAATTTCCTTTGACTTCTCTTTGACCCATGAAAAAGAAGAGTACATGGAGCAAATTTGCCCCAACGCTTATTTTGTTCTGCTTTCCTGCAGCCATTTGAGCGAAACCGAGACCCAGGAACGGTTGATCAAAGCCCATACGCTCGGCGCCAAGATCTGCATCGGCACCCGCGGTAGCAAAGGTTCCATCTGCTATGACGGAAACCGGTTCTATCACCAGCCGCCTCACTGGCTGGAGACGGTTGTAGACACCATGGGAGCCGGCGATGCATTTATCTCCGCGTTCCTGTATCAGTTTATCGACAACGGTGGCTACGAAGCAGAGGATAAATCTGAAATCATTACCAAGGCACTGGAGTTTGCGGCGGACTATTCCGCGAAATCCTGCATGGTGGAAGGTTCCTTTGGCCACGGTGTTCCTTTTAAAGACTAATAGAAAGCCGATTTGCGGCCCGGATTTTCGGGCCGCATTTTTTTGTTTTAAGGGCGGAATTCAAAAAAGGAGATGCCGTTTCTCCCCTTTGGTTCGGTTCTGCTGCCGGCAGGGAGAATATTTTTTCGTGTGGAAAATCCAGGGTGAAAACCGCCGGCGCAATGAGATAACTCGGTGCGACGGATTGTGGCCTGTGCTTTTTCGATTACAAACCGCAGCCGCTCATCAGGAAAAGTTATGCGATCGGAAGCAAGCCAGCCTGAAGATCGGCCGCGCCCGCCATCCATTTGCAATGCCGCCGGCATTTATGGGATTGGAAAGCGGGAAAGGGAGGCTGTTGCACCCCTTTTCCATTGGGCCAAATTTACCAAAATCCTTTTGGTAAAATTGTCAGCCGAAAACGGGGAAAACCGGTGTTTGTGAGTTTACATTCCCGCATTTTTCTGTTAATATAAAAACAGGTTCAATATATAGAAGAGGTGAAATTTATGGTAAAAGTAATTGGTGTCGGTGACTGTATGGTTGATAAAAACCTGACTAACGGCATGATGTATCCCGGCGGCCAGGCTTTGAATATTGCGGTCAATACCAAGCTGTGCGGCGCACAGTCCGCGTTTATCGGTGCGTTTGGCGATGATTATATCGCGGATCACATGAAAAAAACCATGGATGAAATCGGTCTGGATTACTCCCACTCTCATTTCTATCATGCGCCCAACGCCTTTGCCCGCTACAAAGTAATCGACAACGACCGGGTATTCCAGCGTTCTCCCAACGGCAGATATAACCCCATGCAGGGTGCAATCCGCCGGATGCTGGCCTATGAAGGATTTTCCAAAGAGGATATCGAGTACATCAAAGGCTTTGATGTCATGCACACAAGCAACGGTGCGTTTATTGAAGAATATCTGCCGGAGCTGGCAGCACAGGGAATCAAAATTTCTTACGACTTTTCTTTGGATCATATGAAAGAGGGCGTAATGGAAAAGGTTTGCCCCAGTTGTTATTTCGTCCTGCTTTCCTGCAGCCATATGACCACGACCGAAATGCAGGAGCAGCTGATCAAAGCGCATACTCTGGGAGCGAAAATCTGCATTGGCACCCGCGGCAGTGAAGGCTCTACCTGCTATGACGGCGACCGGTTCTATACCCAGGCACCCCATTGGAAAGAGCATGTTGTAGATACCATGGGAGCCGGCGACGCGTTTATTTCTGCCTTTTTGTACGATTTTATCGGTCATGACGGCTATAATGCCGAGGACAAGTCCGAGATTATCAAACATGCGCTGGATTTTGCCGCGGAGTACTCGGCGAATTCCTGCATGGTGGAGGGCGCATTCGGCTACGGCGTTCCCTACTTGAGCGAAGAATAAGTTTTCTTTTTCCCTTTACTCAAAAAGGTGGCTCCGGCGAAAAATTTGCCGGGCACCTTCTTTTGCGCTTGTAACTCAGCTGGATAGAGTGCGTCCCTCCTAAGGACGAAGCCGGGGGTTCAAATCCCTTCAAGCGCGCCACCAGACAAGGGTCTGGAGCCAGTTCGCGCTCCAGGCCTTTTCTTATGTCCAAAACAGCCGCCCGCGTCTATGGCGGTTCCAAACTGGGCAAGCTTGCCATCGGGCTGAGCCTGGATGCCATTCGCGCTCCAGGCCCGGCTTTTTATTTTGCCGTTTCACCCGCTTTTGTAGCGGGTGTTTTTGTTGCTGTGTTTATAGCAGATATTTTGCTGATAACGCTACCTGTTTCCACAAGGGATAAATTCTGGGACATTTTTTAGTTTGCAGAGAAAATTTTTTCGGCAGCACCGCTTTTTTCTGAAAACCTCTACTTATTTTGAGAAACTTCCATATCGGTTGGATATAATAACAAAAAACAAATCGGAGGTTTTTTATGGATCTTTTTATCGAAACAAAAACCATTGGCACATACGGAAAAATGCTGGCGGCAGAAGAAAAAAGCGCGGGTACCATTGAAAAATATCTGCGAGACGTAAAAGCTTTTGCCCTTTGGCTTGATAAACGGCCGATGAGCAAAGAAGAGACTGCCAACTGGAGACATCATTTGCTGGATCGAGGGTATACACCAACGACCATTAACTCGATGCTTTCCTCTCTCAACCGTTTTTTTCGTTTCATCGGCCACGACGAATACCGGTCCCGATTTTTGCGGATTCAGCGGCGTATTTTCCGGGATCCTTCCCGTGATTTAAGCCGCAACGACTACCAACGGCTGCTGCAAACCGCTGAAATCAACGGCAACATTCGCCTGAAGTTACTGATGGAAACCATCTGCGCGACCGGTATCCGGGTAAGCGAACTGTGTCATATTACGGTGGAGGCAATCTGTTTGGGACGGACGCAAATCGCTTTAAAAGGAAAAATCCGAACTATCCTGCTTCCGGGAAAGCTCTGCCGGAAACTCAAAAAGTATGCTCAAAAACAAAAAATCGCTTCTGGTGAAATTTTTCTCACCAAAAGCGGCTCTCCCCTATCCCGCAGACAAATCTGGCGCGAGATGAAACAGCTCTGCGACCGGTCCGGTGTTTCTCCCAGCAAGGTTTTTCCACACAATCTCCGGCATCTTTTTGCAGCCACATTCTATAAGGTAAGCAAGGATATCGTAAAACTGGCCGATGTACTGGGCCATTCCAATATTGAGACAACCCGTATCTACCTGATCTCTACTGGCGAAGAACACATTCAACAGCTGGACCGTCTGCGGCTGATCAGTTGAGACAAAATCAATATTTTGCAGAAAGATTTTTACAAAATATAGAGATATGGTTCAAAATTTGTGACCCAATCAAAAAAAGAACCGGTTTCAAAAGAAATGAAACCTCAATTATGCAGGGGGAAATAAAGCCGCAAAAAGAAAAACTTTTGTGGCTTTATTTTTGATACCCGAAAAATAAAAAATGCCTTGAGGAATGCTCTTTTCCGTAGTATGATAATTTATCATATGTAATAATCACGAAGTGAATTTAATTTTCCGGAACAAAATATTGATTTTGCACACAGCGGTTTCTTCTTTGCTCTGCACAGGCAGGCGTGCGGTTTTCGATGGGCTGGGCATTTTTGATCCGGGAAAAACGGCGGAGTAAAGAAAGGAGTATTTTTACCATGCAGTCCAACAAAACCTGCAAAGGGAGAGGGTATCTATTAGAGGATCTGGCTGGACTGGCCGGATGTGATTATCTTTCCGATCTTTGTTGTGCTCCTTCTTTTCGATATTCTATTTTCGTTGCTCTTTCATTGCTTTTTGCCGAGGGCTACTCTGTAAAAGAGTGGACAGATGCAGTCAAATATATTGTGGATGAAACGGCAGTATTTTCTTCTGCAAAAGAAGCTTACGCTTTTTTGCGGAAATCACTTGCAGAAAAGATTGAGCCGGTGTCCAGACAGGAAGATCCCCATGCGGTATGCTGATTTCTGTGCAAAGCACTTGGTGTTCGCCTTTTACCCGGAAAGAGCGGATTCTGTCCCTGGATTAAACTGGAAAGGAAGATGAAAAACCGCTTTGATCTTTTGAGTTGGGTATAGTAAAATAACAGACATCATGCTTTGCTTTCTCCTTGCCAATCCGGTTGAAAAGTAGATGCGGCATGCCTTTCAAAAACGCAAAGGCGGTAAGGCTAAACACAGCGAACTGCCCTGCGCCCGCCAGCAAAGCGCATAAAAAATCAGGAAATCACCTGCTTTTTTTGATAAGATAAAAACACCGGGAGGGGAAAAGCATGGATTGGATCTGCGGCATTCAACAGGGGATTGATTACATTGAGGCACATCTCACCGAAAAGCTGGATTACCAGGATATTGCTCGGCAGGCTTACTCCTCAGTTTTTCAGTTTCAGCGGGTATTCCACATTTTATGTGGATATACCTTAGGGGAATATATCCGGGCAAGGAGGCTTACACTCTCCGGCAATGAGCTTTCTTTCCAGGGTACAAAAGTAATCGATACCGCATTAAAATACGGATATGACAGCCCCGAGAGCTTTGCCCGCGCCTTTATCCGTTTCCACGGAATCACGCCGTCCCAGGCAAAAGAAGACGGTGCACAGCTGAAAAGTTTTTCCCGCCTCTCGGTCAAACTGACTTTGAAGGGTGGAAGTATGATGGATTACAGAATTGAAAAACGGCCTGCGTTTCAGGTTGCAGAAAAAATAAAAATGGTGCCGATTGCGGAACAGAAGCGGCAGAATATGATTCCTGATTTCTGGACACAATCCCAGAAGGACGGCACCTTGCGGTATTTGTGCGATATATCCGGCGGCACACTTTTGGGAATTTGCTATGGGAATCCCCCCCAGGATGCAGAGGAATTTGCTTATGCCATCGGCGCTGTGCATGATAAGGGGCAGGCAATACCGGACGATCTGCAAATCAGCGAAATTCCCGCACATACCTGGGCAAAATTTTGCTGCAAAGGGGCAATGCCGCAGGCCATTCAACAGCTTTGGCACCGCATTTATACAGAGTTTTTCCCTGCGTCGGAATATGAACCTGTCGGCGATATTGATCTGGAGATATATCTTGATGGAGATATGGATTCGCCGGACTATGAAAGTGAAATTTGGATCCCGGTTAGAAAAAACAGGGGAACGGATCCGTTGACAAGAAAAAGGCTACTTAAATAGATCATATAAAAACAGGTCCGCTAAAGCGGGCCTGTTTTTATATGAAATGCCGAATGAATAAAAATGTGGAGTATTCCACACATTTTTGACAGGGAGTGAGACCCCGGCGCAGTACCTCTTCCAATGTTGCCGCATAATAGGTTCCACCGTTGCAGGAATTGCTGTAATGATACCGTTTTCCGGTCTTTGTAATATAAACCCATAGGCCCCTGGAGCTCCGGTTCCGGTTCGGGTTCTGGCTCGGGCTGCGGTGCTTCCTCCACAGGAGGTTCTTCCGGAGAGGGCTCTTCGACAGGTTGTGGCTGTACCGGGCGGGAGGCGATGCCTGCCTTTCTAATATCGTCTGGTAATTCTGCTCTGCCGCCTCCAGCCATGACGGGTTTTTCACCCGGGTTTTCACTTCCGGCTGCGCCTGATCGTACTGTGCACGGACCGACTGAATTGCCGGGCCGCTTTGTGCCGTAACACTGCCTAAGCTGCTGATCATTTCATCTATTTCAGCGGCCGCTTGCTCCAAGGCAGCGAGACGTTCCCGATCGGCAAAGTCTTCTACCGTAAGAGTCAGCGTATTGCTGACCACAAGTCCGTCTTCGCTTAAAACACGCAGCTGAGTTGTCCCCGGGGATTTGGTGGTTAAAATTCCATTGGAAAAATCCGCCACTAAAGGATCAGAAGACTCATATTGGAATGGACCGTATTCGCATTCGGCCGACTTAACCCCAATTTCCACATTCAGCACTTGGCCGATATCGTAGCCTTCGGCGGGCATATCGGCCAAGCTTAAAGAAATGGATTCTAACTGGGGAACAGCGGATTGTTCGGACGACGAAGAAGAATCCGCCGGTGCCGGGCCGGCGCAACTGGACAGGAGAAATAACAGCACCACGGCAAATAGAGTACAGAGTATGTGCTTTTTCATCATGAAAACCTCCCTTTCTTCAAAAAGACGAGATTTTCTCCCAAATCTTTCATCGAAAAGGCGCGGTTCATCCGAATAAACGGTATGGATTCCTGAAATAAGCCTGTTTTCAGGGGGATTGTCCCGATGAAACGCTCTGCTTTTCATAAAATACTCTGCCGGAACTACAGAGATGCCTTTCTCCTTAAAAAGAATATAAAAATGGCCGGTAAATGCTATCACCGGCCATTTTTATATTAATTTTTTTCTGCTTTTGTCGTCGGCAATCAGTTGGTGCCGATGGACATGGTTTCCGGCAAGGTGCTGCCGCCGTCGATTACAATTTGAGAACCGGTCAGATAGCTGGACTCGTCGCTTCCCAGGAAAGCGAACAGTTCGCCGACTTCGATCGGTTTCGCCAAACGTTTCATCGGTACGCCAACAGCGATATCGGCAATTGCTGCCTCCGGATCGTCCGGGTTGGACTCCACTGCCATTTTCTCTACCATAGGAGTACGGGCGTATCCCAGCTGGCTGCAGTTGACACGGATGTTGCGGGATGCATACTCAACAGCCAGGCACTTGGTCAAACCAACCAAAGCGGCTTTGGTCATTGCGTAAGCAGCCTCACCCGCATCTGCAACGATGTCGCCGGTTACGGAAGAAGCGATGACAATATTGCCGCCGCCTTGTTTGAGCATGTAGGGAATTACTGCTTTACAGGTGTTCCATACGCCTTTGATGTTGACGTCGATGTGGAAATCACGGGTTTTGTCGTCCATCTCTTCAAACGGAGCCAGACGGCAAACGCCGGCGTTGCAGCAAGCAACATTGATTTCACCGAAAGTGTCGGCGCCTTTTTTGGCGGCGGCATCCATCTGCTCACGGTCTGCTACATTGGCAACAACCGTTACAATTTCAGCGCCGTATTCTTTGCGCAGGCGTGCAGCGGTTTCTTCTACTTTCGGATCCAAATCTACCATAACCAGTTTTGCACCATATTTTGCGTAAGCGGTGGAGATACCCTCGCCCAAACCAACGGCTGCGCCGGTAATCAGTGCAACTTTTCCATCCAGTTTACCCATTTGATAAGTCTCCTTTGCAAAAAATTATGTATAAGGCATGATAATGCCTTCAAAGCAACAAAAAGCTAAAAATCCATTGGCCCTTTCATGGTTTCAATGGTGACCTTCCGCTTTTTCCAGTTTACCAGCACCATCCACAGCCACAGCAGCATGCCGATCCCCAGATAAATTGCAAAGCTCTTCCAGGAGCCGGCACTTTGCCCCAACGTACAGAAGAAAGCGATCACAATCGCGATAATCAACGCCGCAACACGGGTAATGTTTCCGCCGCGCAGCTTATAAGGAGAAACCATTTCCGGATAACGCTTGTGAATCCGCATGGCCGAGATCATGGTGATCGCGTAAGCACAAGCACAGCCAAAGCTCATCAGGTTAAAGAAATCGTTCATAAAGGTGGTGGCATTTTGCAAAAGCAAGAACACCAACGAGATAACCAACAGCAAAATATTCGGCAAAATTGGCTGATGATGTTTATTGAGTTTGGTAAAGGCCCTGGGCAGGAAATTGTTTTCTCCCATCGCATACATCAAGCGTACAGTAGAAAGCCAGAAACCAAGCAGGCAGGTGCCGATGGCGCAAAGAATTGCGGCGACACCGAAAATCACTGCAAAAACGCCCCAACCGCCGCCTAACTGTTCCATCATGGTGATGGCCAGAAATCCGCCGGTAGCAGCACCGCCTTCTTCTACCAAAGCCTGAACCGGCATACCGCCCAGACCGAAGAAGAACAGCGCATAAATAATACCGCAGGAAACAATAGAACCCAGAATCGCCTTGTTGGAATCCTTGATGGGGAAATCGCCTTCCTCCACCATCTGAGGAACTGTTTCAAACCCGAAAAACGGCGTGATCAAAAGCGCCATACCAATCGCCCAGCCGGGAATGCCCCACTGGCTGTCTACCTGGCTATAGAAAAAGTTTTTAAAGTTATCCCAGCTCCAAACACCGGAGAACAGGAACGCGATAGTGGCAACAATACAGCCGCCAATGGCAAACATCAGCATATACAGCTGGACTTTGCCGGCGATTTCAACGTTCTGCAGGCTCAAAATGCAATACCCGATCAGAGAGACCAACGCTACAATTTCGATCAGCAGAAAATTCGTTTCAATGTGGAGAACCCGGAACAGCCACTGCACAATTGCCATAACGGCCGACGGCGGAACGGCAATCCACGCCGCCATAATCAACCAGGAGGAGAAAAAGCCCACATGTTTGTTAATTCCTACCGTATTGTAAATTAGTTCGCCACCAGCTTTGGGGAACATGGGAGCCAGTTCGCAGTATACCATGGCAATGGGCAGAATCAGCAGGGTCATCAGAATGAACCCTAGAAAAGTGCCGGCACCGCAGTATTCATAAAAAATGGTGTCCCAATAACCAATGAAGGTAAAAATTGCGCCAGCTGCAATGGCATATACATAAATCAGCCGCAAACTTTTTTTCAATCCGCCAGAAGGCGCAGTTTCAGTTTTTTGCTTCGGCATATTTTATCATCTCCCTCAAAACAAATGGAATAAGAGGGCTTACAGCTGTTTGATGCCATCGGGT
>Ga0129314_1000773_pt1 | contig 28888 bp, 27 predicted proteins | sample O1111metagenome_FD_94431 | JGI IMG/M metagenome (GOLD analysis project Ga0129314, IMG submission 94431) | Orangutan individual fecal microbial communities from fecal samples from Wisconsin, USA - O1111 metagenome | ecosystem: Host-associated > Mammals > Digestive system > Large intestine > Fecal... | reverse complement strand
TGCTTGTTTGGTGCAGTTGGCAGACCGCATCTTTATTCTAGCAAAGGGAGTTTTTATTTCTACATCATCGGCAGCAGCCTTCTTTGGAACCACTCGCCCAGCGAGTGGTTTTCGACATACAAAAAGCTTCTGTCCCCGCTTACCTGCCGGGACAGAAGCCAACGATGCTTCTGCGGTGCCACCCTGCTGGGTATGGAATCCCATACCCACTCAATGCATACAATCATATGCAAGAAGTTGATAACGAAGATTTCGCTCCGGCGCGCCTACTCAAACTTCGGTCTGCTCTCAGAAGCCCTTTCACCGCTGGTTTCCGCGCCGCAATCACACCGCCTGCGGCTCTCTGCACCGGAAGGTCCATCGGGTACTTACACTTCCTCATCGATTTGTTCCTAGTCTATCACAGAGACTTAAAATGTCAAGAAAAATTTGAAATTGATTCCGGGACGGAAAATCACTTCCGGCTCGAAAAATAAAGGGTTGCATTTGCGCTTCGTTTTTGATACAATACAGCATGTTGTTTACATATGTCATGACACGTTCGTATTCCACAAAAAGAAACGGAGCGATCTCAAATGAAACTCAAAAATCTTTTTCAGCGTGTTTTTATCGACGGTCTCGGCGGAATGGGCCTTGGCCTTTTTGCCACATTGATCATTGGCACCATTATTCAGCAGGTGGGTACGCTGATCGGCGGAACAGTCGGAAGTACCCTGTTCCTGCTTGGAAAAATTGCCGCCGCTATGACCGGCGCCGGCATCGGTGTGGGTGTTGCCTATAAATTTAAGGAATCTCCCCTCGTTGTCGTCTCGGCAGCAACCGCCGGTATGGTAGGAGCCTTTGCGGGCAATATTGCAAAAGGCACCGTGTTTGTCGATGGTGTAATTCATTTTGCCGGTCCCGGCGAACCTCTTGGCGCCTTTATCGCGGCTTATGTTGGAATTGAGCTTGGACATCTGATTTCCGGAAAGACCAGCGTGGATATTCTCCTCACTCCTTTTGTTTCCATTGTCGGCGGCTCGGCGGTCGGGCTTTTCGCCGGCCCTCCAATTTCGGCTTTTATGACATGGATCGGCTCGTTGGTCAATTGGGGCACCGAGCAGCGTCCCTTTTTGATGGGGATCATCGTTTCCGTATTGATGGGGATCATTCTGACTCTGCCGATCAGCTCTGCGGCGCTGGGCATCGTCCTGAACCTCTCGGGGATCGCCGCGGGCGCGGCAACCGTCGGGTGCTGTGCCAATATGATTGGTTTTGCGGTGGCCAGCTACCGCGAGAATAAGGTCGGCGGCCTGCTTGCACAGGGATTGGGCACCAGCATGCTTCAGATTCCCAATATCATGCGCAAGCCGATTATCTGGCTGCCCGCCATTGCAGCGAGCGCGGTTCTTGGCCCCGTTTCCACCGTCGTCCTCGGGATGACCAGCAATGCGACCGGTTCCGGCATGGGTACGGCAGGCCTCGTCGGACCGATCATGACCTATCAAACGATGACATCTTCCCTTTCCCCTGCTGTCGTTCTGCTGGAGATGGCGGTGATGTACTTCATTCTTCCCGGTATCATCGCGCTGGGCGTCTCAGAGTGGATGCGCAAAAAGGGTTGGATTAAGGCAGGCGACCTGAAGCTCGAGCTTTAAGAAAAATTTTTCGTTGACCTCCGCCGTTCTGATAAACGGCGGAGGTCTTTTGGGTTACGGAAACCACCGGCTCAGCCAGTGGAGGTACCCCGTAAAAAATTCAGCTTCAAGCATCGGGAGAAGCGAACCGCTAATAACCCACCTTATAGTGTGGGAAAGCTTTCATTGGAACGGGGATTCGCCTGTTTACAGGCTGTGGTCAAGTGATGTTTATATAAAAAATTTCAGTGCGTCTTGAGATACTGGCCGGTAATATGCCCTTCCAGCGCCGGTGCATACCCCACGTTCAACGCGCGGTTTTTATTGTATTGCTTTTGCAAACAAAATCACCAGCTCTTCTGGTAAGGGTGAAAAGCTTTCGCTTCAAGAAGCGGGCAAAACGAGCTGTTCACAAGAATCTTTGTATGATGAGAAACCACAGTGATAGGGGCAGCCGGCCATGTACGGACGGTGAAGTAAACGACGAAGGTGCGAAAATGTTCAGGCCTTCGGAGTGAGGACAGGCCTGATCTCTCATCCGGACTGGCACGTCATCGGCCATTGCCTCCTTTCGGGTGCTGTTGCCCACCCCTCCGGACAGATATGTCATCGACGGCAGGCGGTATTGCGTGGACGGCAACAGCCCCGCTCCGATGCACCGCTCGCCGGGCAGGCTCGTGCATGATCACAGAGAGATGAAAACAAGAGGCGCTCACTCGTTTGCGGGCCGTGGTAAACGACGAAGGCGCGAAAACGTTCAGTCTTTTTGAGAGGAACGCCCATATTGCGTCCTCACAAGGCTCTTTCAATTTCGTCGGCTTGACCACGACTACTCTGAGCGATTTTTGAAAAAAGGGTACCTTATCGAGTTTATTTTCCTCTTTTCTCCAAATAAAAAGCTTGTATTTTGTTGACTTTATGCATAAAGTTGCGTATAGTATGAAAAGATAGCATTTTAGTAGAATATCCCCGACAAAAGAAACGAACAGCCGTCCATATTTCGGATAGCTGAGGAGGAATCCAGGATGTTAAAAGCGGAACATCTGCGTTATACCGTCGATGATCTCGGCGCAGAGGAGACGATCATTCACGACGTAAGCTTCGCCGTCGAGGACGGCGAAATTCTTGTCGTCACCGGTCCAAACGGAGGCGGAAAGTCAACGATTGCCAAATTGCTGATGGGCATTGCGCAGCCCACCGGCGGACAGATCTTTCTCAATGGGCAGGATATCACAGACTTGTCAATCGACGGGCACAGCAAAGCGGGAATCGGCTTTGCGTTCCAGCAGCCGCCCCGTTTCAAAGGAATGACGGTGCGGCGGCTTCTGAGCTTGGCCGCGGGGCGCGAGCTTCCGGAAAAAGTATGCTGCGACCTGCTCAGCAGCGTTGGTCTCTGTGCGCGGGAGTATCTCAATCGCGAGGCTGACCAGACCCTTTCCGGCGGTGAGATGAAGCGGATCGAAATTGCCACTGTTTTCGCAAAAAAGCACCAGCTTTCCATCTTTGACGAGCCGGAGGCCGGCATTGATCTTTGGAGCTTTTCCATGTTGGTCCGCCAATTCGAAATGATGCAGCGCGAGCGGGACGAAAGCCTTCTGATCATCTCTCATCAGGAGAGAATTCTTCGGATGGCCGATCATATTCTGGTGATTGCCGAAGGAAAGGTACAAAACTTCGGTACGCGAGACGAAATTCTGCCGCAGATTCTTGCCGGACAGAATCAGCCGGCAGGCTGTTTCTGCGTCCGCCGCGGAGAGGAGGGCTTCCATCATGAAGCTTGATCTGACCACAGAAAAGATGCTTGAACAGATCGATGCACTCGGCTTTTCCCAGGCAGGAGCCTTCAATCTGCGCTTTAATGGCACGGCGCTTGGTCACAGTAACAGCGAACATATTAAGATTGTCAAGAAATCTGACCGTCCCGGCATCGACATTCTGATTGACGGCGCGGCCAATGGTGAAGAGGTCCATATCCCGGTAGTTCTTTCGGAATCCGGCCTGCACGACGTGGTATACAATGATTTCTTTATTGCGGACGGCGCAAATGTAACGATCGTCGCCGGCTGCGGTATCCATAATGACGGATGCGATCAAAGTCAGCACGACGGAATTCACACCTTCCACATCGGCAAAAACGCAAACGTCACCTATCTGGAAAATCATTACGGGGAAGGAAGCGGCACGGGCGGCCGGGTTCTTAACCCGGTCACACAGGCCTTTGTAGGCGAAAATTCCGTCTTTACCCTCAATACCGCCCAAATCCGGGGAGTGGACTCGACGGTTCGGGAAACCAATGTCTCGCTCGGCAGGGAAGCAAAGCTTTTTGTATCGGAAAAGCTGATGACACACGGCGGCCAGCACGCCGAATCCAACATGTCAGTGGAACTCAACGGCGAAAGCAGTTCCGCCCAGATTGTTTCCCGTTCGGTGGCTAAAGATGACTCTCAGCAGGTGTTTCATCCCAAAGCGATTGGAAAAAATCTTTGCAAGGCACATATTCAGTGCGATTCGATTATTATGGACCGCGCTCAAATCCGCTCGATCCCAGAAATTGACGCCCGGCATCTCGACGCGCAGATCATACACGAGGCGGCCATCGGACGCATCAATAATGATCAGCTCATCAAGTTGCGGACCTTCGGCCTTTCGGCGGAGGAAGCCGAGGCGGTCATTATCGAAAACTTCCTGAAGTGATTTTTCCGACCCGCCGCGGTCCAAACCGCGCGTAAACGTGCAGCTTACAGCCGACCTAAAAACGCATCACCGACCTTCGCCTCTTATGGGACATCTAAAATGAGCGGTCCGCATGGGCCGCTCATTTTCTCCCGCTCCCCGTCCTGCCCGCCCGCTCCGCCTGTCCCGCGTCCGGCGGGCGTGAACCGCTCGCGCTCGCTGGGGCAACCATTGACCCGCGCGTAGTGTGGTGCAACAACGGCCTGCCGTCTGTGCCATGCCCGTCCGAAGGAGCGGGCAGACCTGTTCTCGCTAAAAGAGCATCTTATCAGCTATACCCTATTGAAAATAGTGCAAACGCGGTGTATAATGCAAGTGGTTAGGGGACGGCACCAGCCACAGAGGCCAGTGTTCCTTTACCCCATGAGCGCTGATGTGGCCAGCGCTCGTTTTTTATGCCGTAAACCTTTGTAAAAGTTTCCGTTTTCAACAGCAGCAAATCAAGCACACGACTTCCGCTTCGCTTAAATCGGGAAACCGGCTTGCCCCTAAACAGGCTCTGAGCATTTACATGCACCGCTTATACCGCGACTGCTAAACAGGATGCCCTCTGATTGGCATTTCTGATTCCCAACGATTTGTATTTCACTGCGCCCAACGCTTAAAGCAAAAGCTTTTTCGTTGCCGCCGGCTCTGCTGGCATCTCGGGTGCAACACAAAGGCTCCGCCGCCCAGATTGGGCGGCGGAGCCTTCTTCATTGAGAAAAGAACCCTTCGGTCCTTCTGAAGGAAAACCGCATGAACAGACTTTCTCTTCAAACGCGGAACAAAGCAAGATGCTAAAAAGCAAACTGAAAATTCGCAGGGACTTTGTTGGGCAAAAAGCCCTGCACATTTACGAGCGGCAGGGCCGACGGGCGGGCGAAAAATTTTGATGCGTCTTGAACTCTCCGCTAAAAACTCCAACAGAGCCATCATGCCGCCAGCTTAGCCGTTGCCTATCACTTCTCGGTCAACCGTTCCGCCAGCATTTCATCGGGATCAACAACAGCAGTGCGAAAATTTTCATAAATCACCATTCCCGGCTTGCCGCCCGGCTGCTTTTTGACATTTTTGATCATGGTGTAATCAACCGGCACCTTGCTGGAGTGGCGCGCCTTAGAATTAACCGCCGCAATCACCGCCGCTTCGGTCAAAGAACGATTAGGGACCTCGCGTCCTTCCGAAAGCAGAACGGTATGGGAGCCGGGAATCTTCTGGACGTGAAACCAGATGTCGTTTCCTCTGCTCTCCCTCAGAGTAAGACGGTCGTTCTGGAGATTGTTGCGCCCTGACAAAATCGCAAAGCCGTCGGAGGAACGGTAACGCAGCGGCGAAAGCTTGTTCTCCTGTTTGCGGCGGGTGCCGGGCGCGGCCCGCAGATATCCGCCCTCGGCCAGTTCAGCCCGTATGGCGTTCAATTCTTCCTCGGTACGCGCACGGGTCATCAGATCATATACCGTTTCCAGATAGGCGAGCTCCTGCTCCCCCTGCGCAATCAGATCCTTGAGCATCCGTTCCGCCGTATCGGCGCGCCGGTAATCCTTATAATATTTCTGAACGTTCTGCACCGGGGTCAGCCGCGGGTCCAGCTCGATCGTGATCTGCCCCCCCGCCTCGTCAAAATAATCGTCCAGAGTCACGCTTGCCATTCCCTTCTCCAGCCGGTAAAGGGAGGCAGAAAGCAAATCTCCGCAGCGGCGCAGCCGGTCGCGGTCCCGGCAGGCGATCAGCTCCTCCTTTTGGGCGCAGAGCTTGCGCTCCATCCGTTCGATACGGGAGGTGATCAGACGGGAAAAATCGCTCATCCGCTGCTTCATCCGATCGGCAGTGTCGCGCTCGCCGTAGAAAGCGTCCAAAAGCTCTGAAATGTTCGGATACTCTGCCGTTTTCATCGCATCGCCGTACTGTTCGATCGGCAGAAATGAAAAATCCTTCGGGTCCCCCTCGGGAGTCAAAACCATCGTGGGTACCGACTCTCCGCGGCGCACCTGCTCGGCAAGCGCCGTCAGCACTCTCTGCAATGCCTCTCTCTGCGCGGAGCACACCTCGCTTCTCAGCAGACTTTGACCGAAAAAGGCGTGATGAACCAGTTCACGGCAGAGAATCGGAGAAGCGCCTTCCATCGTTTCCTGCAGCAGCTTTGCAAGGTCAATATCTCGCGGTGAGGAAAAAATCCGTTCGCAAACCGCTCCGGCACCCTGTTCGATGAGATCAATCCGGTCCTGGGCGGGTGGATTTTCATAGAAAAGGCCGGGCAGAATCTGCCGCAGGGAGGAGCGGTCCGCTCCGACCCGTCGAACCGAATCAACAATCCGGCCGTCCGGCCCGATGAGAATCAGATTGGAGTACCGGCCCATGACCTCGGCGGCGAGCGTCACAACCACCATATCTCCAAAATCATTGGTTGTTTCAAAATCAAAAAGCAGCACCCGTTCCATGCCTGGCTGACGAATGGCAATGAGTTTGGCATTGCCGATCCATTTTCTCAGCAGCATACAGAACATAGGGGGCTGCTTGGGATTCTCCACCGTCAAAGCGGTAAGCTGCACCCGCGGCGCCGCGACCCGTGAGGAAAGCAACAGCCGGACATTTCCGCTTTGGGAGCGCAGAGCCAGAATCAATTCCTCCTTGGTGGGCTGATGAATCTTATCCACCCGGGAACAAAGGATGCGGCTTTCCAGCTCCCGGCGCAGCAGCGAAAGCATCATGCCATCCAACGCCATCAGCGACCCTCCTCGATGACTGTCACCAGTTTATTCACCAGACGGCGAAGGGCGCCGGCATGAACAGGATCGGACTTCTCAATTCCATTTTCCTGTTTGCGAAGCGCCGAAACAGCCCGGTTTAAAAAACGTTTTGCCTCCATGGAGGCGTCGCAGGTCAATTCCCCGGCATAACAATAGAGATCGTATTCCCCCAGCTTGCAGCGCGCGCCGGTATAATGCACCTGCATGACAGTATAGGCATGGTCGCCGCAGACGCAGGCGCGTTCGGCCATGATTCCAAACCCATGGGTGCAGAGCCAATGCCGCAGAAAAGGGGCGCGGGTCATCGGCTGAAGCAGAAATCTTTTGGTGGCAAGTTCTTTCCATTTACAGGACGAAAGAATTTCCGCAATCGTTTCTCCGCCCATTCCGGCGATTACAATGTCGTCGACTTCGCCCTCGTCAACGACTGAAAGCCCGTCGCCAAGGCGGCAGGCTATTTTATCGTCGAGGGACTGGCGTTCAATTTCACGGCGCGCCTGCCCCAACGGCTTTTCGTTGACATCACAGGCGAGTCCGCTTTTAATCCATCCGTCGCGCGCGAGCGCGCAAACAAGATAGCCATGATCGCAGCCGATATCCGCCAAGCGGGCGCCCTGCCGCACAAAGGACGCGACGGTCCTCAACCGCGCGTCGAGCGATGCTACCGCGCTGCTCATCGCGCAGACAGATGACGGTTAATCTGTTCGACCAGAGCGTCGGCATCGGTGCCATGTGCCGCGCAGGCTTGTTCAATGGTTTCCCCGCGGGAATGCGGGCATCCCAGACAATGCATCCCAATTTTGGTAAAGTAGGGAGCGGTGGAAGGAGCTGCGTCGAGAATATCGCCAATCACCGATTTTTTGGTTACTACCATCTGCTTTTTACCTCTTTCATCCATAAAATTTGCCGTCAAAGCATGATGTGATACGGGCGGCATTATTTTTCTGCCCGCCCGAACGATATTTGGGGTGATAAAAAATATTATAGCATAATTCGTGCACATTTTCCATCATTTTTTGATTTTCGCCTTTGCTGAAAAACAAAAACTCCGCCGGGTGATTCTAGGATGCCCGACGGAGACAGCTTTCAGGAATCTTCCCGAAATCCAAAATTTTTCAATTGTGTGTCGCTGTCGCGCCACCCCTCCCGCACCTTTACCCAGCACTGAAGGTTGCAGGGGATATCCAGAAACCGCTCGATATCAAGCCGCGCTTCAGTGGCAATCTTCTTGAGCATCGCGCCGCGTTTCCCGATAATGATTCCTTTGTGGGATTCCCGCTCGCAGACAATGGTGGCGTCGATGTCGATCATCTTTCCATCCTCCCGCTCGCGCATCCGCTCGATCAGGACGGCGGTTCCATGCGGAATCTCATCGCGCAGATTGCGCAGCAGCTTCTCCCGCAGGATTTCCGCCACGACCGCACGCTCGGGCTGGTCGGTCAGCGTATCATCGGGGAAGAAGTGCTCCCCCTCGGTGCAGAACGGATCAAGCTCGTGAAACAGCTCGTCCATCCCCTCGCCCGTTCGGGCCGAAATCGGGACAACGGCGGCAAACTCAAAGAGCGCCGCAAAAGCAGAGATTTTTTGCAGCATTCCGGTTTTTTCGGCAAGGGTGTCGATCTTGTTGACCGCAAGAACCGCCGGAACTCCGCACCGTTCAATCCCCTCAAGCAGTTCCCGTTCGGCGCCGGTAACCGGGCCTTCCCATTCGGTGACAAGGATGACGGCGTCAACATCCGAAACGGAATCTCCCGCCTGCTTGACCATAAACTTTCCGAGCTTGGATTTCGGCTTATGCAGTCCGGGGGTATCGATGAGGACATACTGCGTCTCTCCTTCGGTCAGCACCCCCGTAATCCGATTACGGGTAGTTTGCGGCTTGTCCGAAACAATGGCGATTTTTTCGCCGAGCAAGCGGTTGAGGAGGGAAGATTTTCCCACATTGGGGCGCCCCACGATCGATACAAACAAATTCTTTGGCATTTAATGCTCCTCTTCGGGTTTTAAAAATGTATTGTCGCGCGAAAGGCCCAGCTCTGAGAGCACAGCCTCTTCCTTCTCATGCATCACTCTCGCTTCAAGACCGCCCGCCTCGTGGTCGTAGCCAAGAAGATGAAACATCGAATGTACAGTCAGAAACCCCAGCTCCCGTTCGAGCGAATGCCCGTAGAGATGGGCCTGCTCCACCGCCCGCTCCATCGAGATGACAATATCACCGAGCAAATAGTTTCCTGTTTCCTCATTTTTGTCATATACTCCGTCCTCTCCCATGGGGAAGGACAGAACGTCGGTGGCGGAATCCTTATTGCGGTAGGACCCGTTGAGCTGACGAATTCCCTCGTCATCGGTGAAGCTGACGCTGATTTCAGCAGGGAACTCCACCTTCTCGTAAGCCAGAACCGCATTGCAGCACCGCTTGATCAGCAGCCTTGCCCCGGTTGGGATTTTGGTCTTTTTCTGCCGGTTTGCGATATAAACCTTTGCACGTGCCAATGGACTTCTCTCCATTTCCTTTCGGTTTTTATGATTCCGACTGCTCCCGTCAGGGCCTGCGCGGATGGCTGGGATGGTCGTAATACTTTTCGTAGGCTTTGATGATCTCCTGAATCAGACGGTGCCGCACCACATCCTTATCAGAGAGCTGGACCGTTGCGATGCCAGAGATTCCTTTGAGAATGCGGGTGGCCTCAATCAGCCCGGAACGCTTGTCCGGAAGATCGATCTGGGTTACGTCGCCGGTGATGACCGCCTTGGAATTCTGCCCCAAACGAGTCAGCAACATCTTCATCTGTTCCGGTGTGGTGTTTTGCGCCTCGTCGAGTATGATGAAGGAATCGTCGAGAGTTCGTCCGCGCATATAGGCCAGCGGCGCAACCTCGATGTTGCCCCGTTCAAGATACCGCTGATAATTTTCCGAGCCCAGCATATCAAAAAGCGCGTCGTAAAGCGGACGAAGATAGGGATCGACCTTATTTTGAAGATCGCCGGGCAGAAAGCCCAGCTTCTCCCCCGCCTCGACGGCCGGACGGGTCAGGATAATGCGGTTGATCTCGTGGGCGCGGAATGCCCGCACTGCCATCGCCACCGCCAGATAGGTCTTGCCGGTGCCGGCAGGGCCGACCCCAAATGTGATGGTATTCTGGCGAATGGCCTCAATATATTTCTTCTGGCCAAGGGTTTTGGATTTGAGCGGGCGTCCCTTCGCGGTAATGCAGATCACATCCTCCGCAAGCTGGGCGGCCCGATCCTCCTGCCCTTCGCTGACCAGCGACATGACATAGCGGATGTTCTGTTCGGTGAGTGCCTCGCCATTGTTGAGAAGCGAAAGCAGGGTTTCGATTACACGAACGGCCGGGCCAACCTTTTCCGCATCTCCGGTCACCTTGATATCGGTGCCGCGAAGCAGAACCGTTACCCCATAGGCCTCTTCAATCATTTTAACGTTGGTGTCAAAGCTGCCGAAGAGGGCCAGCGTATGCTCCATCCGTTCTACATTGACCAATTGCTCGATCATCTTCATCGCCTTTCCCGCCATGGACGCAGAAGCCCGGCGGCGTTGATTGGAAAATATGAGAGCGCCGGCCACATTCCAAGCCGGCTGCCGCGAAAGCGGCAGGCGTCAGCCCTCTTGCAGAAAGACTGTTCTGCGGTTATTATACCACAGTTTTTTCCCATTGTCGCTCAATTTAGAAAGATTTCCGCTTCAACTGCGATATCTTTTTCGACGATGCGATGCTCGGTCAGGCGATAGCAGTTTTCCCGCGGGTCACTGCTCGCCGTGCGCCTGACGATTGACAGCACTTCATCCCCCTCGGTCATCAGCTTCATCTGGTACATCGCCGCCTCTTTGGCTTGCAGCTCGGTCAGCCGGACTGTTTCGAGCCGCATGGGCGTATGCGTCTCTCCAACCAAAGAAAGGCCGGGAATTCCCATGAGGGAACACTCCTCACGGGAGACGGAAAACGCCTCCTCTTCGCCACCGAACACAGGGAGAAAGAGCGGAAGCTCCCGCCCAAAGACCGAAAGGTAGCTGCGCTGCCGCGGATCTCCCGATGTGACCCACTGTGCCTGTTCCATCGGCACCTCGACCGTCTGCTCCTCCTGCACCTGCGCAATCACCTTTGCGCGGGCGTAACGAAGCTGGGTGTTCCCATATTGATCCTCCATGATTCCGCTGACAATCACCTCCCCTTTGCTCACCGTATCTCCCACCCGAACCAGAGGCTGCCCCTCATAGACTTCCAGATATTTAATCTGTCCGTCACAGGCGGCGACAACATTTCCCGCGCGGTCCTTCGGATCAAGCCGTTCGGGAATTCTGACCCGCTCCCGCACCTCGATCTGCGCGGTGCTCCCCACCAGATTGATCGCAATCCAGGCCAAACGGTCATCGAGCAGGAGCATCTGACGCTGCATCAGACGGCTGTCGATTTCACGGGCGGCCACCCCCGGCCGAAGCCCGAGGGCAGAGAGCTGGGATGTGATATCGCGCGGTTCAATTTTATCGCACCCCCGGACATCAATGATCCAGATGCGTGTGGAAAGAAAGATCAGGAGCAGCACCGCGCCGGCACCGCCCGCCATCAGGCCCCAGCGGTGCCGGTACCGGTATTGCCAAAACGGAAGCCCCCGGCGCTCCCGCACCCGGATTTTCGTCCGGGAAGCGCGCGCCATCGGGCGGAGCCGATGGTATTGCCGCGCATAGGTATGGGCAATCAGCCCGTCTTTCCGGCGGGAGACGCCCCATACCGGCAGGCGGCTGCGGATGCAAAGGTTGACCAGACGTTCCGGAAAAGCACCGGTGATCAGAAAAGTTACTGTTCCTCTCAGCCAGCGGAGCCATGTCAGCAAAAACATCCCATCACCCTCAGGTCACAAATTCGATTGACGCAATATTTCCTGTCACAACGGCATAGCCATGCGCCATGCCGTTGATTGACAGCCCGCGCCCGGTAAAACGCAGAACCATCCGCCCGGTCGTCAGGCGGATTGTCTCGTCGCTGTATTCAAGGATTCCGCTGCAGCCTTCCACAACCGCCTCCCGGTTGGCGTTGCATTCAATGCGAACCGATCCGATCAGGCTGCTCTCGGGGAGCAGAAGCATCCGGGCCAGAGAGGTTCCGACCCCTTCGCGCTGTACCTGCTCCTTTTTCTGCTTTTTCTGCATGCTGTTCCCTCCACCGGGCGATTACTCTTCATTCAAAGATATGGCCGAGGAGAGTTGTTCATGCGTCTAGTCCGCCCCTCTTTTCCATAGGATACCAGCAGGAGGGATTCGGATGAAAAGCGTTTTCTGCCTGACCGGCTGTATCATATTCGCATATCTGCTGCTCACCCAGCCTCAGGAAGTGATTCTGGGCACGATGGCCGGAGGAAAGCTCTGCATCGACCTGCTTCTTCCGTCACTGTTCCCATTTATGGCGCTTTCCGCTTTTCTCGCCCGTTCCGGCGCGGGAGAGCTGCTTGCGCGCCCTTTTCTTCCGATGACCCGTTTGCTGCGTCTCCCGGACGCAGCCGCCCCCGTGCTCCTAGCTTCGATGATCGGAGGATATCCCACCGGTGCGCAGGCAGTCCTTTCTTTTACAGAAGCGGGCCGTTTGGAAGCGCAGGACGCCTCCCGCCTGCTGCGCTGCTCTGTCAATGCCGGCCCTGCCTTCGTGGTCATCGCCGTCGGAGAACGCATGTTTGGTTCTTCGTCGTTAGGATGGCGCCTGTTGGCCGCGCAGGTTTTCTCCTCTCTGGCGCTCTGCCTGATTTTCTGCCGCAATGGCGGAAATCCGCGGGGCGTATCCATATCTTCCCGCCCCTCCTTCTCCTCCGCACTGGTGGAATCGGTGTCACAAGCCACCCGCGGAATTCTTTCGATCGGAAGCTACGTCCTGCTTGTCTCGATTCTGTTGGAGCTGCTGCGTCCCCTGCCGCTTCCGCCCGTTTTCCGATGTGCTCTGACCGGATTTCTGGAAGTAACGACCGGCTGCTCCGCCGCGTCCCTCCTCGGTGGAAGAACCGGCGCGCTGCTCGCCGCCTTTTTCCTTGCCTTCGGGGGCTGCTCGGTCTGCCTTCAGGTTCTTTCTTTTGTGAAGCCATCCGGCATCCGCACCAACGGATTTTTCCGGGCACGTCTGCTTGGCGGTCTTCTTTGCACGGCTTTTCTTCTCCCTTTTCTTCCGGATGTTCCGGAACCCACTGTCGGTGCGGCACTGATCTCCGCTTCTTCCGCCTTGCTGCCCGCCGCCAATTCACCCAACCGCCTGCTGGGAGCTTTCTGCATGATGGCAATGACGGCACAGCTTTTTACAAGAATCGACGGATGCACCGTACACCGCCGGGGCTAAGGATGGAAAATACAGGTTGCGAAACAGCTTGATTTGGACTATAATAAATGCAACAGCATCCGGGAGGGGTTCTGCCATGCCGTCTCTGTTTCGAAGCAGCCGTCCTCAGCTTTTTTCTCCTAAAATTGAGCCTTCCTGCCGTTACTGCGAATACGGCACCCCGACGAAAGATGGGGGAGCGATTCTCTGTGCCCGCCGCGGTGTCGTAGCCCCCGAATATTTCTGTAAAAAGTTCCGCTACGACCCGATCAGTCGGGTCGTTCGGCCGATGATTCTTCGCGGCAGCTATGGAAAAGAAGACTTCGATCTGTAAAGTGAATATGCTGTGCAGCAAGAACGGTTTGGGAAAATCCCCAAACCGTTCTTTCACAATAAAGTCTTTAATGCGATCCCGATCAGCACCGCTCCCCCAAGTCCCTGCGCGTGCCCGCCCAGCCTTCCGTCAAAAAAATTTCTGCCAAGACCGTATCCAAAAAAGCAGAGCAGCCCGGTAACCAGGCCGATAATTCCCGCGGCCGGCCAAAGCGGGGTATCCGCCGCACAAAGGCTGATCCCCACCGCCATTGCATCGATCGCCGTAGCGGCCGCCTGGGCGCCGAGCAGACGAAAATAGAAAGCGTTACGCGCGGGAAAAACAGCCGCCTCTTCCCCAAACATTCCGTCGAGCAGCATCTTTCCCCCCAGCAGAAAAAGGATGCTTCCGGCAAGCAGATCCCCGCCCCGGTGCACCAGCGGCCCCGCCACACCCGTCCCCAGCAGATATCCCAAAGCCGGCATGGCCGTCTGCGCCGCCGCAAAGCAAAAAGCCGTTGCCAGGCGATCGCCGTTCCTGCCCTGCCCCGTCATACCCCTTACAATTGCAACGGCAAAGGCATCCGCCGCGAGTGCCGCCGCAAGTAATAGATTTTCCGTCAAACTCATGATTTTCTCCTTTCGTCCCGGTCTTTCCTGCGTTAAATGAGCCGAACGCGGTCCTATTCCAGGGCTATTATATGGGGAATGGGGAAACATAACGCCGAATTCATAAATTCTTCATGACATTGAGCGCCCTTTGCGGTACACTGTATCTGTTATATTTTGCATTAAGATGCCTTTTTTGAACGGATGGGCTGTCAATTTGTTGCCATTCGTTCCGGTGCACCGCAGGGAGGACTGCCGTTTTTGTTTGGATATATCAAACCATTTGAGCCGCAGCTGCGCGTCTGTGAATTGGAGCAGTATAAAGCGGTTTATTGTGGTCTCTGCCGCGGCCTTTCCCGTTCCTTCGGTCCTGCCGCCCGGCTGACCCTGAGTTACGACTTTACTTTTATCGCGATGCTCCACGCGGCCTTATCGGACGAAATACCTCAATTCCTGCCGCGCCGCTGCCCCTGCCATCCCTTTGTAAAGCGCACCCATCTCGAGCCATGCGAGTCCATTGCTTTTTCCTGCGACATTGCCATGCTGCTCCTTCGGGAGAAATGCGTCGATAACCGGGATGACTCCTCTTTTCCCGCTTCTCTTGTGTGGAATTTCCTCCTTCCCGCCGCAACTCACTGCGCAAACGAAGCGGCCCGGAAGCGCTCATCGGCATCCTCGCTGGCCCGGGAGATGACGGCTGCGCAGCGAAACGCGGAATCATTGGGAGATGCGGCGACGATTGACCAGTGCTGCGATCCCACCGCTTCCGCCCTTGGCGGAATTTTGGAGCTGACCGGCCATTCCGATGAAGAACGGCGGATTCTGCGCCGTTTGGGCTACATGCTTGGGCGCTACATCTACCTTTGCGATGCCGTTGACGATCTGCCGGAAGATTTGGAGCATGGCGGTTTTAATCCGCTCAAAAGCCGCGCCGGCCGCGAGGAACAGGCTCAGCTTCTTCGGCAAACGATCGCTGAAATCGGTACCGCTTATGCCCTGCTTTCCCCCAAATATTTTCAGGGGATTCTTGACAATATCGTGTTTTTGGGACTGCCGCGTCAGGCAGAGCTTGTTTTGGAAGGGGAACATCACCATGAATGATCCGTATCAAGTGCTGGGGGTGTCTCCAACCGCTTCGGATGAAGAAATCAAGCAGGCTTACCGCGCGTTGGCAAAGAAATATCACCCCGATAACTATGCAGGAAGCCCTTTGGCGGACCTCGCGTCGGAAAAAATGGCTGAAATCAACGCGGCCTACGACAAGGTTACGGAAATGCGTAAAAATCCCGGCGCAAGGGGCTTTTACGGGCAGAATACCGCACAAAGCCAATGGCAGCAGCAAAGCCAGTGGCAGCAAAGTTCCCGGAGCAGTCAGTTTTCGGACATTCGGCGGCTGATCAACGCCGGACGCATCTTCGACGCGGAACAGCTTCTCGATGGCGTCCCGGGCGCCTCCAGAGACGCTGAATGGAACTTTCTCAAGGGGAATGTACTGCTTGCGCAAGGTTTTTTGGACGACGCGGTCAACTACCTGCAAAGAGCGGCGCAAATGGATCCGCAAAATTTTGAATACCGCGCGACATTGGATCAGATCAACGCCCGGCGCCAATATGGCTACGGGGGGATGCAGGGCGGTTACAGCTATCAATCCTGTAACTCCTGCACCACCTGCCTGTGCACCTACTGCCTATGCAGCAGCTGCTGCCGGCCCTGCTATTACTAGGGAGGCGGGCGCACGTGCGGCGTAACAATCGGAGCACACGGGTTGCCCTCGGCGGTATCAGTGCGGCTCTTTCGCTGACTCTTCTGCTCCTTTCCTCACTGATTCCCTTTGCCACCTATGCGGTTCCCGCGATGGCCGGAATCGCTTTGCTTCCCATTGGAATCGAAATCGGCCTGTCTGCCGGCGCGCTTTCCTATGGAGCGGTTGCGCTGCTTGGTCTTTTGATTCTTCCAGACCGGGAAGTCTCCATGCTTTTCATCACGTTTTTTGGCTATTATCCGTTGCTCAAGCTGCGGATCGACCGAACGCTCCGGCATCGATTCCCCCGTGTGCTTTTGAAATTTGGAATTTTTAACGTTACGATGATCGGATGCTATTGGGCGGTCATTCGCCTTCTGGGGATGGGCCAGATTGCGGAAGAACTGGAAAATGGCTTCGGCGCTCTTTTGCTTTTGATCGGAAACCTTTCCTTCCCTGTTTATGAGCTTGCGCTTCGTAATATTATGCTTGTTTATCATTCCAGAGTCAGAAAACTGCTTTTCAAGGACTAAAAGAGCCGGTACACCTAAATGTACCGGCTCTTTTCATACTTTATTTCTTCAAAATTGATATTCACGAGATACTTTTAATCCATTATGCCGCTGCCATCTTTTTGGTATAAAACCGCTGACCAGCCCAAACAACAGCCACGATACCGATGCCGATACAATCTGTGACAATTCCACTGTCAATCAGCAATATCGCTGCGGCAGCACAGGCAACTCGCTCAAAGAGATTCAAATGTCTTTCATAATATCCCTCAATTGCAAGGGAAAGTGCAAAAACTCCAATCAAAGAGGTGCAAATCACCCGGATTATCAATAAAACCGACAGCCCCGCGGGAAGCAGTAATTCCGGAGAATATACGAACATAAAAGGAATGATAAATCCTGTAGCTGCCAGCCTTACTGCTGAAAAGCCCGTTCTATTGGGATTGGCTCCGGAAAGGCCCGCGGCGGTGTAGGCGGCTGTTGCCACAGGCGGGGTAATCGCAGAGAGAATCCCATAATAAAACACAAAGAGATGAGCGGCCAGGGGGGGCACTCCAAGCTGTACAATCGCGGGGGCCGCAATTGTACTGGTCAGAACATAACACGCCGTTGTCGGGAGGCCCATTCCAAGGATTGTCGCAGTCATCATGGTTAAAATAAGCGTCAGCGCAAGCATACCACCGCTCAATTTGAGAATTGCCGCGCCCATTGCCAAAATAGCGCCAGTCAGAGAAACCATTCCAATCAAAATACCAATGACCGCGCAGGCAGCTGCAACCGACAACGCACTAAGCGCGCCCGATTCCATCGCTTTCAGGAGGGCCAAAGGCTTGATCCAAGTATCCTTTCGAAAGAAGCTGCAAACAACGGAAAGAACTATGCCGATCACAGCCGCACGCATGGCATTGTAACCCGAAACCAGCATAAAAATAATTCCAAAAAGCGGAATTAAAAGATGTCCTCTGGAAACAATCACTTCCTTGAGCTTGGGCAGGGCCTCTTTCGGCAGCCCGGAAATCTTTTCTTTCCGAGCACGCAAGTCAATCATAATCCAAAGGCTGACATAATACAGAATCGCGGGGAGCAAAGCCGCCTTGATTACTTCAAAAAACTTGATTCCAAGGGAATCAGCGATAATAAAGGCCGCAGAGCCCATAACAGGAGGCATAATCTGTCCACCGGTGGAAGCTGCCGCCTCCACAGAGCTTGCAAAATAATCCTTATAACCCAGTTTGCGCATCAAAGGAATGGTGAAGGCTCCGGTTGTCACAACATTTGCAGAGGCAGAGCCACTGATGCTCCCCATCAGTCCGCTGGCCAATACCGACACCTTGGCCGGACCGCCGCGGGCGCCGCCCGCCAAGGCCATCGAAATATCATTAAAGACCGCGGACATTCCGGTGACAGCCAAAAATGCGCCAAACAGGATAAACATGTAAATGAACGTCGAGGATACTCCTAGAATCTGACCATAGACTCCTTCCGTCGTAAGGGTCAGGTGCTGGATAATCCGCTTCCAGGAAAAGCCCGCATGCTTCAATGGTCCGGTAATGTACGCGCCGAAAAAGCCGTAAGCAATCAGGAAGATCGCCATACTCGGCAGAACCAGGCCAACCGTACGCCGTGCACATTCCAGCACGAGGAGGACGGTAATTACGCCGAAAATTAAATCCAAACGGTTTCCGCGGCCTCCGGTACTGGCCAGACGTTTGAAGTTTAGAATAACATTGCTGACTGCGACGACGGATAGCGCCGCTAAAAACCAGTCAATTACGCTGGGACGGTCAACAGGAGACTTGGTTGTAGCAGGATAAAGCAGAAAAACCAACACCAGAACAAAGGAAAGATGATAAGAACGCTGCAGCATCGGGCTGATACTGAAAATTGCCGTGTAAAGATGATATGCGGACATGCAAATGGTGATGGCGCTAATCAAATAACGAAGGTTGCCTTCAAATTTTCTCCGCTTTGTCTTCTTTTTCTTTTTTTGGCCGATACGTTCCAACTCATCATCATCCATTTTTTCGACCTGCTCTACGGTGAGTTCCTGCAGGTTGACTTCCCCATCGGGAGGCATGGAACGCTTATCCGACATTTTTTCTTCTGCCATGTGGCACCTCACTCCAGAAAATTTCGCTTGATCAGCCGTTCTGCTCCGAGTCACGACCACGTGACTCGGGGCGGAACATCGCTTTTACAGAACGCCTTTTTCCTTGAAATATTTTTCAGCACCCGAATGAAGCGGGACACACATGCCCACAACGGCGTTTTCAAGAGTAGAATCCTTAAAAATGGCATTCTGAGACATTAAAAATTCATTGTTTTCATAGAAAGCCTTGCATAGATTGTAAACTGCGTCTTCGCTGATATCCTCACGTGTTAAAATGAGTGCCGAACCTGCAAAAGTGTATACATCCTCCGCTTGATCCTGATAGGAATTTGCAGGAATGGTGTCGGGGCCAAACTCAGGCCGTTTAGCACAAATTGCAGCCGCTTCTTCCTTAGACATACCGATTAACGTGCAGTTGCCGCTGTTGAGAGCATCAGAAACATTGGCAGAGCCGGTAGAAGTCGCATAAATCACGGCATCGACCTCACCGTTCTTCACGCCTTCCAGGGCTTCTCCCATCGTACCGTAAATAGGGGTAAAATCGGTCACTCCAAATTCCGAAAGGAGAATATTGGCATTGACCTCAACACCGCCGCCCATCGGACCCACGCCGATCTTTTTACCCTGCAAATCGGCGATCTTCTCTACGCCCGATTTGTCATTGATGATGCAGTGAAACGGCATCAGATAAATAACACCGACGCCCCGCATCGATTCGATTTTTCCGGTCTCGGAAAAAGCACCGGTGCCGGTTACCGCTTCCTGTGCGGTTGCAGACTGAATCAGGCCAATTTCGATTTCTTTGTCGTTAAGAAGGAAGCAGTTATCAGCCGAACCGCCGGTGGCCTGTGCCGCCGACTCGCAGCCCTCTACCTTTTCGTTAATCATCTGAGCGAACGCGCTTCCCAGTGTATAGAAATTTCCCGTCATGCTGGCGGTTCCGATTCTCCACATGGAAATATCGCTTCCTGTTGCAGAAGCCGCAGACGCAGCCTCGGAAACGGAATCGGCAGAAGACGCAGGAGCCGCAGAAGATGCAGGGGCGGCAGAGGAAGTACTACTTCCTGAACAGCCGGCAGCGAATAGTAAGGAAAGTGCCATTGCGAGAGAAATGATCTTTTTCATGATTTTCCTCCTGTTTTTTCATTGCATTCTCATGTGATTTTGACTCTGATTTTTATTTAATGAAAACCAAAGATGATTAAAATTTTCATAATATAAAAATTTAATTCATCTTGCGAAACCATAATACCCCCTGACGGAACGCTTGTCAATTGAAAAATCATTTTCATTATAAAAAACGGTAAACTAAACAAAAACACCGATTGACTTTTGTCGAAAACAAATCTCGAGTTGCTCACCCGCATTTTTAAACGCAAAGTCCGGCCGGAATCATGATTCCGGCCGGACTTTTTAACAGGATTCCTATTTCTGCTTTGCCCGGGCATTCCCTTCGAGCGTCACGGAATAGCCCATTTCCCGCGAGATCTTTTTCGAGGCCTCCAACACTTTTTGAACGATTTCGTCTACCCTTCCCCCTTCAACCCGCATCAGCGGCGCCGTAACAAAGACAGCAGCCGCGGCCATTCCACGCGCATCAAAGGCCGGGGCCGCAACCGAAAGCACCCCCGGCTCTCGCTCGGCACGGCTGACGGCAAAGCCTTGGCGGCGCACCTCCTCCAGGGCTTGTTCAGTTGTATAGGGGTCGGACTCCAATAACAGCCGAATTCGTTCCTCCGGGAGATAGGCCAAAAGAACGCGTCCCGAAGCGCCGCGGGTCAGTATATGATTGCTGCCGATCTGCACAACGCTGCGCAGGTTGCGTGTTCCCTCAATCCGGTCCACGCAGATGCGCCGGTCCCCTTTACGGACATATAATCCCGTGCTTTCGTTAAAAAGCTTGTTCAAATACTCCAAATGAGGTCGCGCAATACGGATAATATCCATATTATCAAATGCAAGGTTGCTGATCTGAGCCAAGCGGAAGCCCAGATAATAACGATGGTTTTCTTCGCTTCGATAAATATAGTTGCGTTTTTCCAAGGTAGTCAGCAATCTCAGTGTTGTGCTGGGTGAAAGTTCGATTCCGCGTGCAATCTCGGTCAGGGTAAAATTTGACGCCCCATCCGCAAAAAGGTCCAAGACCTGCAATGCGCGATCGACCGCCCGCACATTGTATTCCTGTGCCATCGGTCAGCCTCCCCAAAGTCTTTTTTTCAGTATATCATATTCACCGTTTTCTACAAGCCGTTTTTTAATAATAACACAAATTTTTTCATTAAATAAAATATTTATATAAATAATAAAATTTTTTGTCAGTTTTATCTCATTTTTCCTAGGTACATTTTGCCTTTTCGTCTATTGAATTTTCAGGAATTTTAATGATATAATTCCGTTATAGAAAAATGATTTTTATTTAATGAAAATTATCAAACGCAAAGGAGAGATATTGAAATGGATGCACTGGAAGGCGTACGCGTCCTTGATATTGCCACGGTCATCGCCGGTCCGTGGGGTGCCGGCATTCTTGCGGATTTCGGCGCTGAGGTAATCAAGGTTGAAATGCCCGGCCGCGGGGATTCTTTCCGGGCCATGGGTCCCCTCAAGGATGGAGTCAGCATCCGCTGGCCCTCGATGGGGCGCAACAAAAAGAGCATTACTCTTGACTTCCATTATGAGGAAGGGAAAAAATTGTTTTTGGAGCTGGTCTCCAAAAGCGATGTCATCATCGAAAACTTTCGTACCGGGACACTGGAAAAATGGGGCCTCGGGATGGATGTTCTCCGCAAAGCAAACCCCGATATCATTGTAACCCATGTCACCGGATATGGGCAAACCGGCCCTTACGCCCACCTCGCAGGACTCGGAACGCCGCTGCAGGCATTTTCCGGCATGACCTACATGACGGGATATCCCGACCGGCCTCCTGTCAGCCCTCCCTTCGCATTGGCGGATTATATCGCTGGGCTGAATGCGGTGATCGGCACGATGATGGCCCTGTACCACCGCGATTCCATGAAGGGAAAGCCTCAGGAAGTGGATGTAAGCCTGTATGAGGGTATTTTCCGCATGGAAGAGGCTATGATCGCACAATACGATCTCTTTGGCACCGTACGGGAACGCAGTCCGATGCCGAGCGGCGCCTCCTGCCCTATCGGCACCTTCGAAACCAAGGACAGCCGTTATGCCATCATCGTTTGCAGCACCAATCCGGTTTTTGAGCATCTCTGCGATGCGATGCAGCGTCCCGACTGGCTGCCGAAATACGCTAAAGCCAAAGACCGCCTGGCGGACCCGAAGCCGATCATGGACGCGGTAACCGCCTGGGTTGCCAGCATGACCTATGATGAGCTGAAGAAGTGCTGTGACAAATCGGGGGTCCCTGTTTCTTCCATTTACAGCATGAAGGACATCTTTGAAGATCCGCAGTATGCCGCGCGTAACGATATCGTGGAAGTTCCCTGCGAAGAGTTCGGCAGCGTAAAAATGCCCGCCGTCTTCCCCGTTTTATCCGAAACTCCCGGAAAGATCAAATGGGCGGGTCCAAAGCTGGGTTCTTATAATAACGAAATCTATGGCAACCTGCTGGGAAAAACAGAAGAAGAGCTTGCCGCGCTGCAAGAAAATGGTATTATTTAACGCGAAACGCCTTGGATCTGTTTCTTTTCTCGGCCGTTTGCTCTAACCGCTGCCATCAGGAGGTTTATTTTAAAATGCCCATGAATCTTGTGAAACATATCACTCTCTGCGAAGTCGGGCTGCGTGACGGCCTTCAAAATGAGGCTTCCGCTCTTACCACAGAAGAAAAAATCCGCACGGTCAATGCGCTGACCGAAGCTGGTTTCCCCGTCATTGAAGTCGGCTCATTTGTCAGCCCCAAAGCGGTGCCTCAGATGGCCGACACCGACGACGTGTTCCGCGGCATCACCCGAAAGTCTGATGTAGAATACCGCACCCTGATTGCCAACGCGCGAGGGGTCGACCGCGCCGCCGCCTGCGGCTGCAAAAAGGTCAAGCTGAACGTCTCCGCCAGCACCGCCCACAATCTTGCAAATCTCAACTGCACTCCGGCCGAAAGCGTCGCCCGCTTTGCCGAATGTGTCGCGAAAGCCAGAGAAGCCTCGATCGGAATTTCAGGTTCCATCTCCATGGCTTTCGGTTCCCCTTGGGACCGGGAAATTCCGGTCGAAACGGTCAAGGAGATCGTCCGCGCTTATCTCGCAGTCGGAATCGATGAAATTTCGCTTTCGGACGCCTCCGGCATGGCCTACCCCACTCAAGTCTATTCCATTTGTGAAGAGATGAGCCGCTCCTTTCCAGAGGTGACCTGGTGGCTGCATTTCCATAATACCCGCGGCCTTGGAATCGCCAATATCCTCGCCGGGATGGAGGCAGGTTTCACCCGTTTTGACAGCGCCTTTGCCGGAGTCGGGGGATGCCCCTTCGTTCCCGGAGCCGCCGGCAACGTTTCCACCGAGGATTTGCTGCATATGTGCGAAGAGATGGGTGTGGAAACCGGCATTAATCTTGACCGAGCACTGGAAATCAGCCGTTCCGTCGTCGGAATTCTCGGACATTCCACCGACAGCTACCTGCTGCGTGCCGGGAAATCCAAAGACCTGATCCGCGAGATTCCCACCGGGCAAATCAAGAATCAGGTCAAGGCAAAATCGTAGACTCCCGCGCTTCACAGAAAGGGCCGCAAAGCAAAACTTTGCGGCCCTTTGAAAGCACTCACTGGTTAAATGCCGCCGGTGATGCAGCCATAACAGATTGGTGCTTATCAGGCTTTAATATGCAAAAACAAAGGGCTTCCCAAAAGGAAATACCTCTGGAAAATCCGGAGGTATTTCCTTTTACAGAGTTCAGTAGAGAAGGCGCGGAAAATTGCTGTCACTGGCGAGATTCTCAAAGCTATAAAGCACCAGAATCTCTTCAATTCTCTCAGAATGAATCAGTTCGGCCAAACCCTTTGGCATCGAGCGCAGATCGACAACCACAACCTTGGAGTAGCTCTGGGTTAAAAACGGAACAAAGCAGTTGGCATAGGAATCCTTGATCACGAGGATGCTGCCCTCCGGCGCGCCATTGTTTTGGAGGACTGTCACCCCGTTGTTGGCATGCAGAAACATTGCATAACGGTCGCGCTTCTCCAGCTGCGAAAGATCGTACATGCCGTCGGCCTCGGAGCCGTCAATGGTTACGGAATCCACCGGAAGATCATACCACACCAGAGTGTCCGGGGCGGCATTATACTTTTTCGCCTTGCTGAAATAAGTCCCCCAAAAGCCCTCGGACGTGCGGCGCAGCGCGGAATCCGGCCGTATTGCCTGTCGCCCAGCAGCCGCGGCGAAAGCTTCATAGCCATACCATGCCCCATCGGTCGTCCAATGGTGGTCAGTGCGGTAATAAATCTCTTCCTGTACGTGAGCCATCAGCGCCGCGGCGGCGTCAACCGTCCGGTAGCCGCTTTGCTGTGCCCGTTCATAAACCGCTTCAATCTCCCTGATTTGGTCGATGTTTCCGAGCCCCTCCGGCAGCTTGTCGGTCAGGAGATTGTAGGAAGCCGGAATCACCATCAGAGTGCGGTCAAGGCCGGGGGTTTTCTCTGCAAAACGTTCAAGCAGGCCCAAATTCTTTTCGAGCCGCCCGGCATCATAGCCGCGGTATTTATCGAAGAGATAGCCGTCCCGTCCGTAGACGATTCCATTGTTTTCAATCTTTCCAAGGGCGGATTCGGCTCGTGACTTCAGAGAAATCCAGCCGTCCCGCAGCGGAAACTGTTCATTCACGTACTTCTCAAACTTCTGAGCAAAGCCCTTGTCACTGCTGTCGAGCAGCGCCTTCCAGCTGAAGGCGGGACGCTGCGCCAAATATTTATTCTCCAGCTCGGAAAAAGCTTTGGATGGGGTCAAAAAATTGGTGAGAGAAAAGCCAAAAAGGAAGAGGAAAAACAGGACGGTCACCGGATACTGCAAAAGTTTTTTCATCCCATTTCCTCCTCAAAACCGAAAATATAAAAACGGATTATAGGTGGCGTCCACCAAATAGGCAACCGAAACCACCGTAAGGAACCCGTAAATGAAAACCGAAGCGATCCGGCTGCGCTCCAAACGCGCCAGCGCCCCTTTGAGCGCCGGTGTGGAAAAGAGAATGCCGAGGGCAAAGGTCGCACCATAGTTGCGCAGCGAGTAAACCCAGTCGCTTCCGGCATAGCCGCCGATCAGCCGGGAAAAGAATACTCCCATCTGAGAAAAATCGGTAATCGCAAAAATCGCCCAGCTCATCATAATCAGAGGAATCATATAAATTCTGGCCCAGACCGGATGGTGATCGAGAAAGCTTTTGAAAAACCCCTTTTCCATCATCAGCAGCACAAAGAACAAAAGGCCCCAAATCACAAAATTCCAAGAAGCGCCATGCCACAGCCCGGTGGCAGCCCAGACAAAAAAGAGATTCAGCACAGTGCGGACCGCCCCGCGGCGGTTGCCGCCCAGCGGAATATATAGATACTCCCGGAACCAGCTTCCCAGCGTCATGTGCCACCTTCTCCAAAACTCAGTCATGCTTTTGGAGATATAAGGAAAATCAAAATTCTTGGGGAATTCAAACCCGAGCATTCTTCCGAGGCCAATCGCCATCAGTGAATAACCCGAAAAATCAAAATAGATCTGAAGGCTGAACGCGAGAATCGCGAGCCACGCCTGTGCGGTGGAAAGTCCTGCAAAGCCAATCTGTTCGGTTTCGGTCCAGAGCGCACCGACATTGTTTGCAATCAGCACCTTGCTCGCGAGGCCGAGAATAAAGGTTCGCACCCCTAAAGAAATTTGGTCCGGATTCATCCGGCGATCCCGAAGTTCCCGGCGAATATCGGTATAACGGACAATAGGGCCCGCGATCAGCTGTGGGAAAAGTACAACAAAGGTGCCAAAATCAATGATGTTATGTTCCGGTTTGACCTGTCCACGATAAACATCAATGGTATAAGACATCGTTTGGAATGTATAAAAGCTGATTCCGAGCGGCAGAGTCAAGGAAAGCACCGGGATCGAAAGTCCGGTCAGCGCATTGAGATTGGAGGCAAAAAATCCCGCATATTTAAAAAAGCCCAGCATCCCGAGATTAAAGACAACCGAAACAAGCAGCCAGAAGCGGCGCTTTCCCTGGTGTGAGCCGCTGCGTTCGATCATGTTGGAGGCCGCATAATCGACAAGGATTGAAGCGAACATGATGGGAAGATAACGAATCTCTCCCCATGCGTAAAAAATCAGGCTCAGAACCAGCAGCGTTGCATTCTTCGCCGGACGCGGCGCCAGATAATATAATAAAAATGCCGCAGGCATAAAATAGAACAGGAACAGGATACTTGAAAAAACCATGACGGCCTCCCGTTAATTATTCACAAAAAGGCCCCCGCAGAGTTACGGCTGCGGGGGCCTTTTTGCCTTGAGCCGGTACGCAAATCCGACTAATACGGTACCATAAATCAAGGGAAACGGCAAGTATTAATTAGTCGTTAAAGAAGCTGTCAATTGTCTCCTTGGTCATCTGCACATCATCAGAGAAGTCAGGCGCTTCCTCGTCCATGTCCTCCAGTACGCCGACTACAATCAGGAAAACATAGTCGCCTTTGACATAAACTTCTCCCGCCATCGCGCGGTCGTAGGAGCCGCTGACCGGGTAGAACTCATATTGCGCCTTGAGGTCGGAAAGGCGCTTTTCCAAAGCCTGCTGAACCGCCTCAACCTGACCTTCCTTCGCCTTGATGACAAAGAATGCGTCAGAGTTTGTCATCGACATCGATACATTCCCCGCATACTCATCATAGGCGCTGCTGTCCAGCTCAAGAAAATCCGAGAGATAGGCATCGTCTACCGGCATCCCCATTGCCACGGCAGAATAATCGGAACCGTACCGGTCGGAAAACTTTGCATCTACCGCCTCAAGCACAGACTGAACCGTTTCTCCCTCCTTGAGGGTGCCCGGTTTGGGGGCATCGTCTTTTTTTCCGCAGGCCGCAAAAGCAGCGATCGAAAGAGCCGCAAGGACAATGGCCATAATCTTTTTCATCTTTGTGTTCTCCATTTCTTCCGCGGCTTCCCGGCCGCTGATCTTCTGTCCGAATAAAAAAGCGGTATCACAGATTGGATAAGCGAAGAACCTCTGCAAGGCTCTACCTGACTTTATTCCAGATTCTGCTGCTGCCACTCTCGATGTTATAGTGTGGCAAGTTGGCATATTTATTGCATCGTTATCCATAGACTGCGCAAAAATTTTCAGGTTATTCCTTTGACGCAGCTATTGCATTCCTTTATATTCTTGAAGTGCGGCCGCATAAGCTTGCTCTGTCCGCAGATCAAAGCAAACCATACGGACACGCTCCAGTCCAGAATGCTCCTTCAAATAGCCGCAGATCGTTTCCACTGCAATTTTTGCCGCCCGATCAAGAGGAAAATGGTACACTCCGGTAGAAACAGATGGAAAATCCACCGTTCGGCACCCGTTCTGCTCCGCCAGCATCAAACAAGAGCGGTAGCAGCTCTCCAATAACCGTTCTTCTCCCGCGCCGCCGCCGCGCCAGATCGGCCCCGGCGTATGAATCACATATTTTGCGGGCAGCCGGTACCCCATGGTAATCTTTGCTTCTCCCGTCCGGCAGCCATTCAAGGTTCTGCATTCAGCAAGAAGTTCCGGGCCAGCCGCGCGATGGATTGCGCCATCCACTCCTCCGCCGCCCAGCAGCGAGGTGTTTGCTGCATTGACAATGGCATCCGAATGCTGTTTGGTAATATCGCCTGTTATAACGGAAAAAGGCATTTGATTCCCCCGATTCACATATTTTTGCCGGGACGGAAAAGAGTCTGCAAACCGAAGTTTACAGACTCTTTTGGTGGAGACGAAGAGGATCGAACTCTCGACCTCACGGATGCGAACCGTGCGCTCTCCCAGCTGAGCTACGCCCCCAAACAGTCAAGTTGTGACAACGTGAATTATTATATCATCATTTTTATCGTTTGGCAAGAGGGACGCAAAAAAAAGATGGAAATTTCCGTTCTTTTTTCGCGGCTGAATGTATCGGATTAAAAATTGACCCGCTTTGAACAAAGCGGGTCTCCTTTTATCTGCTTCGTAACAAAAATAAAATTGCCCCGGTATCCGCATGGTGCCGTTTCTCTGCATACGGCCGCTATTTTAACTTGACATAGATCAGTTTGCCGTTTCCATTGATTGCGGGTCTGGTTTTGACATGAAACAAATCGAGGGATTCCAAAAATGGGGTAAGCTTGGAAAAGCCAAAATTCCGCACGTCAAAATCCGGATACCGCTTACCAAGCAGGTTCCCGATTCGTGCGATCAAAATCCAATCATCCTCATCGGAGTTTTCCGCCACAATTGTTCTGAGCGCCGAGCGAATGGTTGTCAAATCGGTCTGCGGCTGCACTTCTTCGATTCTTGTCGGAGGAGCAGGTTTCGAATCCGTTCTTTCCATTTTTGCCGAGGCACTTTTTTCAGCCGTCGGCTTTGAAGCGGCCTTTTCCGACTTTGCCGCCGGTGCTTCCGGTTCGCGCGCGGGCTGCTGCTCGGCCGCGGCAAGAATATCAAGGTACTTGAAACGGTTGCAGGCCGAAATAAAAGACTTTGGAGTCTTTCTTTCTCCCATGCCGACCACTATCATCCCGGATTCCCGTAGTCTGGCCGCCAGCCGGGTAAAATCACTGTCGGAGGACACAATGCAAAATCCGTCGACCTTCCCCGAATAAAGGATATCCATGGCATCGATAATCATCGCCGAATCGGTCGAATTTTTTCCGACTGTGTAATTGTACTGCTGGATCGGCAAAATCGAATTATCAAGCAGAACATTCTTCCAGGAGGTCAGCGCCGGCTTCGTCCAATCTCCATAAATTCGTTTATAGGTCGCAATTCCATCGTTGGAGATTTCATCGAGGATAATCTTAATATATTTGTCGGAAACATTGTCAGCGTCGATCAATACCGCAAATCTCTGATCACTGGCCATAACATCTCTCCCTGTCGAATGGTCGTTTTGTTCTTTTTCAGTATAGCACAAATTGCAAGAGAATACCTTCTTTTTGCAAATCATTTTCTGTAGAGGTACAATACATGTTGGACAGTTAAAAAAGAAAAAGGATGAAGGATAAGGCCTCATCGGTTAAAGTTGGAGTTGCAGACAACAACTTGACGAGAGGG
>Ga0129314_1000772_pt1 | contig 28895 bp, 21 predicted proteins | sample O1111metagenome_FD_94431 | JGI IMG/M metagenome (GOLD analysis project Ga0129314, IMG submission 94431) | Orangutan individual fecal microbial communities from fecal samples from Wisconsin, USA - O1111 metagenome | ecosystem: Host-associated > Mammals > Digestive system > Large intestine > Fecal... | reverse complement strand
GTTTGAAAAATACGACGTCGTGATGCTTCCTACCGCCGCGGGATGTGCGTTCAGGCTCGGCAGCTTTGACACAAATCCCACAATGCTGTACGCAAGCGATATGTTCACCGTCTTTGCGAATCTCACAGGCGTTCCGGCAATACAGCTCCCCTCTGGCGGAAACGGAACTCTGCCGTGCGGTATTTCACTTATGGCGGCAGCAAACTGTGACAAGCTCCTGTTCTCGGTGGCGCACACTCTTGAATCCGAGATGAAAAAATACGTTGCTTCGGAGGTCGGAAATGTCAGATAAGCAAAAATACACAGCCGTAATCGGTCTTGAAGTACACGTGGAGCTGAAAACCGAGACGAAAATATTCTGCTCATGCAAAACAACCTTCGGAGCTGAGCCTAACACAAACGTCTGCCCGGTGTGTCTCGGAATGCCCGGCGCTCTCCCCGTCCTCGGGAAAAAGCAGGTGGAGCTTGCAGTGCGTGCGGGTCTTGCTCTCGGATGCAAAATCAACCGCCGCTCATGGTTCGACAGAAAGAATTACTTCTACCCCGATTTGCCGAAAGGATATCAGATAACCCAGTTCGAGAAGCCGATATGTGAGGGCGGCGCTGTTCCGATAACCGTGAACGGAGAAAGCAAAACCATCAGACTGAACCGCATACACATGGAGGAGGACGCCGGAAAGCTGCTCCACCGAGATAACGAGACGCTCATCGACTACAACCGCGCGGGAGTTCCGCTCATCGAGATAGTGGGAGAGCCCGACATACGCACCTCCGACGAAGCTAAGGCTTACCTGACGTCTCTCAGGCGCATTCTCTCATACATCGGTGTGTCGGACTGCAAGATGAACGAAGGCTCTCTGCGGTGCGATGTGAACGTTTCGGTAATGCCGGAGGGAAGCCGTCTCTACGGAATCAAGTGCGAGATTAAGAACGTCAACTCCATAAACTACGTAGGCAGAGCGATTGACGACGAGATTGCAAGGCAGGTTTCTCTTCTTGAAAAAGGCGTGGACATAGTTCCCGAGACCAGACGATTCAACGAGGAAACGGGAAGATGCGAGAAGATGCGCGACAAGGAAAAAGCCGTCGACTACAGATACTTCACCGAGCCGAACATCCCGCCGATTGTCCTCACGGACGACTATATAAATAATGTAAGAAAAAATATGCCGCTGCTGCCCGACGAAGCCATGGACGAGCTTGTGCGCGACTACGGCATGAAGCAGGACGACGCGTATCTTGTCACCTCAAGCCGTGCGAATACGGAATACTTCAAGCGCGCCGCCTCACTCACGGAATACAAAAAAGAAGCCGCAAATCTGTTTGTGTCGGAGATTCTGCCGAACAATGAGGATGGTGCCAAGGAGTATATTCCATGCGCGGCATTTGCCGAAATTGCGGGACTGTACGGCTCGGGCAAGGTAGTCAGCGGCAACGCAAAACGGCTCGTGCATCTCGTGAAGGAGCGCGGGGAGTCACCTTTGGCAATTGCCGAAAATGAAAACATGCTCAAAATAACCGACGAAAAGGTGCTTACGGAGCTGGTTTCAGCGGCGATATCGGAAAACGGCAAGGCTGTAGCGGACTACAAAAACGGAAAAAAGAACGCACTGAAAACAATACTCGGCGCGGTAATGAAAAAAAGTCACGGCGCGGCTGACCCGATAATCGCGGAAAAGCTGATAATAAAATCCGCCGATGAGACTGTTTTGTGAATAGAATTAAATAAATATACGGAAAACGCTCGGATAAATCAAGGAATTCGGGCGTTTTTTGCGTCTCGGAAGCACTCGTTAAATCAGACAAAAAGTAAAATAATGTTATATAATTAAAAAATAAACAGCGGATAAATAATTAAAATAATATTAACAGGACTTTCGGGCGGCGGCGTCGAAAAATGGCAATTACAGGGAATTTGCGTGTCGTACTCAGTCACAATCCGCGGAATGCTGTCGAGGTTGAGAGGGAGAGCATGGCGCAGGTCGTCGAAACACGGGAAATATTGGAAAACGAAAATTTAACTGAACTTTAATTAAATATACCGCGTATTTTTTCTCGAAAAGCTCTTGATTCTTCGGGCGATATAGTATATAATAATATCGCGTGGAGACAAATGGCGGCAAAATTAACGAAAGGGTGGTGGAATGAGATGCTGACAGGCAAGTACAATCATTCGCTTGACGCTAAAAACAGAATCATCATTCCCTCGAAGCTGAAAGAACAGCTCGGAGACACCATCACCATCCTGCGTGGAAGCGACAAATGCCTGACCATGTACTCCGCGGAAGAATGGGAAAACTACGCGCGGAAGATAAGCGAAATGCCGAAAACCAAGGTTCGCGAGCTGACGAGATATCTCTACTCGAATTCGCTCGAGGTTCAGCCGGATTCCCAAGGACGCGTTATGCTGCCGCCTGAGATGCTTACCTATGCCGGAATAACCAAAAACGTTATCACGGTAGGCTGCGGCAAGTACGCTGAAATCTGGTCGGAGGAAGTATGGAACGAGCAGCATCTTGATGAAGAACCCGAAAACTTCACGGAAATGCTTCTCGAACTCGGTCTGTAACATGGAATTTTCACACATTTCGGTAATGGCGAAGGAAGTCATCGAAGCTCTTGACGTGAGCCGCGGAGGAATATTCGTGGACTGCACTGCCGGCGGCGGAGGACATTCCCTAGAGATAGCAAAGCGTCTTCCCGAAGGCTCGCGTCTCATCTGCCTTGACAGGGACGACGACGCCATCGAAGCCTGCACAAAACGCCTTGAAAACTACCGCGATAAGTTCACCATAGTCAAGTCAAACTTCATGAATATCGCCGCCGCGCTTGACTCGCTCGGAGTTGAGAAAATAGACGGCGTTATGTGGGATCTCGGCGTGTCCTCTCATCAGCTTGACGAGGGTGAGCGCGGATTCTCCTACTCGAAGGAAGCTCCGCTCGACATGAGAATGGACAGGGAGCAGGTAAAAACCGCGTATGACATCGTGAACCTGTATTCCGCCGAGGAGCTGACAAGGATTCTGCGCGACTACGGAGAAGAAAGATTTGCGTCAAAAATTGCGCATGATATAGTGACCGCGCGGGAGACAAAACCAATTGAGACAACAACAGAGCTTGCCGAGCTGGTAACAAACTCCATTCCGGCGGCTGTGAGAAAAAAAGAAAACCAAAACCCCGCAAGAAGAACGTTTCAGGCTGTCCGCATTGAAGTAAACGGCGAGCTTGACGCGATAGAACCGTCGATAACTGCCGCGGTTGACAGACTTAACCCGGGAGGACGGCTTGCGGTGATAACATTCCATTCGCTTGAAGACAGAGCGGTCAAGGAGACATTCAAAAAGCTGTCCGAGGGATGCACCTGCCCGCCGGAGTTTCCGGTATGTGTGTGCGGTAAAAAGCCGAAGATAAAGCTGCTCTCGAAAAAACCGATACTGCCGAGCAGGGAAGAGGAAGAAGAAAACCCGCGTTCAAGAAGCGCTAAGCTGAGAACAGCGGAGAAGTGCTGAGAAGGCAGAAAATTTAAAGCTGAGGAGGATACAATGACTTACCAAAGACGTGAATACGTTCTCGCAGATAAGCTGAAAAGTGAATTCAAGGAACGCGGAAAAGATGTCAGCGGAATGCGTGCGTCCTCTACCTCGGAGCTGATGAGACGCGCCGCTATGGGACATGACCCCCGTGAAAACTGCGCCGAGGAAGCGTTCCGAGAAAGCTACAGCAAGCGTCCGGTGAATGGTACAAGACAAGCCGCGAGACAATCCGCTGCGAATAACGTAAATTACGCATACCGTCAGGCTCGTTCCGCTCAAAACAGCGCAAATAGAACTCAGACAAAAAACACTGCTCATTCATCCTCGGGAACAAAGGCAAGAGCAAGTTCTTCCGGTGTGCGTTATGCTTCGAGTGTGAAAAGCGCTCCGAAAACCGTGCAGTACAGACCCGAGGCGGTAAACGTCAGAGCGGAAGCAAAAGATACCGCAAGAAAAAGACTTTCCCCCGTGTTTGTGGCTCTGCTCGGAGTCGTTACGGTGATGATAATGTTCCTCGTGACGCAGATATCCGATGTGTATAAAACGTCGAACGAGATAGCACAGCTTGAAAATCAGCTCCAGACTATGCAGTCGGAGGCGGAAGAGCTTAAGTTAAAGCTTGACGAAAAGAACGACATCCGCGAGATAGAAAAAATCGCGACGACAAAGCTCGGTATGGCAAAAGAGGATACCATGCAGAGAAGATACATTACCTTGTCCGACGGCGAAAGGATAGAAGTGATAGACAACGGCGAGAGTGAAGAAAGCTCCGGCGGCGTCATGCTCTCGTCAATCGCGTCGGCTATAGAAAACCTCTTCAATTGAATTTACAAAATATCGCGGGCTGCAATTTTTATCCCAAGTGGCAGCCCGTTAGTTTTCAGCATACATCACAGCGAAGTGAAATATAATATAAAACGGACAGACTGAATCGGAGGCACGCGAATGAATAAGGCTCAAAACCGTACAGACAGAAAAACCATGCGTAAGATGGTCTGTATGTTCGCGTTCTTCTTGCTGATAGCCGCGTGGGTCGTGGGAAGGCTTGCCAGCTACCAGATAAAAAATCACGATTACTACCAGTCAAAGGTTTTAAATCAGCTTACGATACAAACCGAGGTAACGCCGGAAAGAGGTACGATAACCGACCGAAACGGAAACATCCTCGCGACAAATATCACGGTCTACAACGTCATCCTCTCCCCGTATGATATTATAACGCATATGCAGAAGGACAGCGAGAAAAACTCCGACAACGACCCGGAAAATGACGTTCACTACGAGTATACGGACAGCGACTACGGAATTAATTACTCCGGCAGGCAGCTTGACGACATGATAGCGGAGGTGCTCTCGAAGTACCTTGACGTCGACAAAAGCTCCATCCTCGAGAAAACCGCTAAGGTCAACAGATACTACGAGGTCGTGAAGAAAAACGTAGACGCTGACATAGCGGAAAAAATCGAGATTTTCATCGCTCAGTTCGATTTAAAGAAAGACATTTACTTCGTCGCTTCATCGAAAAGATATTATCCGAAGGGCGACCTTGCCTGCCACGTCATAGGCTTTACAAACTCCGACGGCGTGGGAATCTACGGACTTGAAGCGTACTACAATAACCTGCTCGAGGGAACATCAGGCAGATACATCCTCGCTCAGGACGGAAAGAAAAACGACATGCCGTTCGAGTATGAGCGGTTCATAGAGGCGGAAAACGGTTATAATATAACGACGACGCTTGATATGTACATCCAGTATGAGCTTGAAAATCAGCTGGAAAAAACCTTCAACGAGTCCGGCGCGGGAGACAGAGTCTGCGGGATGGTGTATGACGTCGATACCGGCGAAGTCCTCGCGATGGCTACATATCCTTCGTTCGACTTAAACGACCCGTACACCATCGACGAGTATTCACAGGCGGAGCTTGACGCGTCAGGTCTTAAAGAAGGCACGGACGAATACAAAACCGAGTACAGCCGCCTGATGTACCGTATGTGGAACAACAAATGCCTTACCGAGACATACGAACCCGGCTCGACGTTCAAAGTGGTCACAAGCTCCATGGCTCTCGAGGAAGGAGTCGTAACGCCGGAAACACCGTTCTACTGCGCAGGCTCTCTCATGGTAGAGGGATGGTCAAAGCCGATTTCGTGCGCTAACCACAACGGACACGGAGCTGTTACATTCCGCACTGGTTTACAGCAGTCGTGCAACCCTACTCTCATGCAGGTGGCGGCGCTTATCGGACGTGAGAGATTTTACTACTACTTCAAGGCGTTCGGCTACGGCGGGAAAACAGGCATAGATCTCCCCGGCGAAGTAGGCTCAATATACGCGTCATATGAAAACTTCTCGGGAGTTTCGCTTGCCGTTTATTCCTTCGGTCAGACCTTCAAAACCACTCCCGTTCAGCAGCTCAGAGCTATAACAGTCGTCGCAAACGGAGGATATCTCGTAACGCCGCATCTGCTCCGTGAGATAACCGACGACGACGGCAACGTTATCCAGACATACGAATCCGAACCCGTCAGACAGGTAGTCAGCGAAAACACCTGCAAAACGCTCACCGATATCCTTGAAGAAGGCGTGGCAACGAACGGAGCGGCGAAAAACGCGTATGTCAAAGGCTACAGAGTTGCGGCAAAGACAGGTACATCCGAGAAAAAGGACGAATTCGACGAAAACGGCAACACACCGTACAGAGTCGGCTCGACAGCTGCCTTTGCTCCCGCAGACGACCCGCAGATATCCGCGCTGATTATGGTCGATAAGCCGCTGAAAAGTGCGGTCTACGGCGGTACAGTCGCGGCGCCTTATATATCGAATCTTCTCTCCTACGTTCTTCCGTATATCGGAGTTGAACCTCAGTACACAACGGAAGAGCTTGCCAAACTCGACGTAACGCTTTCAAGCTATGTCGGAGCTACGGTGGAGAACGCGATAAACGACCTCTCATGGCGCGGCTTCAGCTATGAGATAATCGGAGACGGTAGCACAGTTACCGCACAGATACCCGAAGCCGGCTCAAAAATCTCCAGCGATACGGGACTTCTCATACTCTATACAGGCGAAGAAACTCCCGCGAACACTGTAGAAGTACCCGATTTAATGGGAATGAGCGCATATAACGCTAACAACGCTGCCGTTTCACTTGACTTGAACGTAACATTCTACGGCTCGACAAACGGCTCGACAGCGACTGTTATAAATCAGTATCCCGCGGCAGGAACAAAAGTCCCGAGAGGCACGATAATCGAAATTGAGCTTCGCCACCTCGACGGAACGGACTGATAAAACTCGCAGACGTCTAAAGAAAATAAAATCTTTGGAGGTACTGTGATGAAGCTGTCCGAATTGCTCCTTGGCGTGAGGATAAAAGGAAAAATGCCGGAGACTGAGGTTTTCGGTATTTCAACAGACTCACAGAGCGTGAAAAAAGGCGACCTCTTCATTTGCATAAAAGGAGGGAGAGCCGACGGTCACGATTACGCTCGTCTTGCACTTGACACAGGCGCTGCTCTTGTTTTAGCCGAGAGAATGCCGTCCGGCGTCGAGAAAGCGCGCGTTATCTTGACCGAGGACACAAGAAAAGCCGCGTCGGTCGCGTGGTATAACTTCTACGGACGACCCGCTGACGGAATGACAAAAATCGCTGTCACGGGAACTGCCGGAAAAACATCGGTCGCGTTCATCCTGCGGGAGCTTCTTCTCTCGTCCGGACGGCGTGTCGGTGTAGTAACCACTATCCGCGCCATGTCCGGTACAAGAACACTGGAACTTGGCGAAAACGGCGGCTCTTCGGTAAACGGAGTCAGCGGAGCTATGACAACACCCGACCCCGAATACTTCTGGTACGCCGCAGCCGAGATGAAAAAAGACGGATGCGATACCGTGATATACGAAGCGTCGTCACAATCTCTCCTGAGAAAGGCGGTTTCGGTGGTAACTCCCGACTTGTGCATTTTCACGAATCTCTCCGAGGAGCACATGGACGCTCACGGAACAATGGAGAACTATTTTTCCACCAAAGCCGGACTTCTTGAAGGCGTGAAAAACGCGGTTGTCAATGTCGACGACGAGTATTTCTCCCGCCTGCCGGATATGTTCCGCTCGTGTAATTTCATCCGAGTTTCGGCGAGACGGGAAAACGCCGGGAAAACGGAGGTCTGCGCGCTCAGATACCACAGCATGGGAGAAAACGGAACAGAGTACGTTTACTTCTCCGAAAAAGCCGTGTTCAGAGTGCTCAGTCGGCAGATTGGCTTCTACTCGGTGTACAATACCATGGAAGCTGCCGCCGCCGCAATATTCCTCGGAGCCGACCCCATGACGGTGCAGGAAGTCCTCGCGTCGTTTGACGGTGTCGACGGAAGAATGTACCGTGTGAGATATCGCGGGAACGAGGATAAACAAGCGGAGCTGCTGCCGTCGGTATTCATTGACTACGCGCATACGCCTAAAGCCCTTGAATATGCCTGCCGCGCGCTTTGGGAGATAAAGAACTCAAAGTCGGACGGCGAGCACAAATTCATCGTGATGTTCGGCTGCGGAGGGGACCGTGACAAGACAAAACGTCCGCTCATGGCAATGGCTGCGCAGAAATATGCCGACATGACAGTCATAACAAACGACAACCCGCGAAGCGAAGAGCCGGAGAAAATAATCTCGGACATTCTCACGGGAGTCGACAAAGAAAAGCCGTATACAGTAATCCCTGACAGACGCGCGGCTATAAAATACGCGATAGAATATGCCGGTGCGGGAGATATAGTGCTTCTCGCCGGAAAGGGACATGAAAAATATGAAATAACGAGCCGCGGTATGGAGCCGTTTGACGAAGAAATGACAGTGAACGAGGTCTTTTACGGCTTGTGCGGGAATAATAAAAAATAGAATCCTATTCGTGTGCTGCTTAGCTTTGCGAATGGATTTCGGGAGGAATAATAATGAGCGTAGACCTCAAACTTAAAAAATTGACAGCTGCCGAGATAAGCCGTGAAACTCATGGCGAACTTCAGATATATAACGGCGCGGACTCCGAAAAACAGCAGAGCGCTATATCCACCGACTCAAGAGAAAGCGGCGAGGGCGTGATTTTCTGCGCGATAAAAGGACAGAACGTTGACGGAAACGACTTCATTCCTGCGGCTGTAGAGGCGGGAGCGGACTGCTTCATCTGCCAGTATGTTCCGGAGGAAGCGAAGAAGTCGGGTAAGCCGTTCTGTGCGATAATCGTAGAGGACACTATCAAGGCTATGGGCGACCTCGCAGCGTACTACCGCGGATTCTCGTCTGCAAAATTTGTTGCGGTAACGGGAAGCGTCGGCAAGACTACCACAAAGGAGTTTATCTACGCCGTAGCCTCAGCCTCGTTCAAAACTCATAAAACTCAGGGCAACTACAACAACGAGCTTGGTCTGCCGCTCACTATTTTCGGTATCGAGCCTGACGACAAGGTTGTAGTCCTCGAGATGGGAATGAGCGCGCTCGGCGAGATAGAGCATATGTCAAAAATCGCCCGCCCCGATATCGCTCTGGTGACAAACATCGGCACGTCCCACCTCGCCTCTCTCGGAACAAGGGAAAACATCTGCCGCGCTAAGCTTGAAATCAGACTGGGACTTCCCGAAGACGGTATACTCCTTCTCAACGCCGATGAGCCGCTTCTCTTTAATCAGTATGAAACCCTCGAGAAGAAGCCGAAGCTCATGAGCATATACAATCGCTGCGGTGACTTCCGTGCGGTGAACATAAGACAGAAGCTCGACGGAATAGTCTACGACCTTATCTATTCAAATAAAGCTGTTACAAACGTAGAAATCCCCGCGCTCGGCAAGCATAACGTGTATAATTCACTCGCGGCTTATGCTGTCGGAGTAATGCTCGGAATGACCGACGACGCTATCAGACGCGGACTTAAAACCTTCGTCAGCGCGGATATGAGACAGAAGATATACGACGTCGGCGGAATCACAATAATAGACGACTGCTACAACGCAAGCCCCGAGTCAATGAGAGCGGCTATAGATGTTCTTATCTCGATGGCGGCAAAGAGACACGCGCGTCCTGCAGCCCTTCTCGGAGATATGCTGGAGCTTGGCGAATACTCCAGACTTATGCACGATCAGCTCGGACAGTACGCCGCACAGATGCAGGTTCAGAAGCTGTTCTGCTACGGCATGATGGCTGACATTGTTGCGGAGGCTGCCATAAAGAAGGGAATCCGTGCGGATAACGTTTTCGTCTGCCTTGACACACGCGACCCGCAGGGAATGGCTGACATGATACTCCAGGCAATAGGACCCGGCGACATTCTTCTCGTAAAAGCAAGCCGCGCGGTTCAGGCTGAGAAAATCATAGAATGCATCAAAAAGCGCAAGATCCGCAAAAAGAGATAAAGAATAACGAAGGACGTTCACATGAATTACAATATAATGTATGCCGTCGCGCTTGTTCTGACATTCCTCGGAACGGTGCTTATATCCAAAAAGCTCATTCCGATACTGAAAAGCCATAAAATGGGACAGAAAATCCTTGAAATCGGACCGAGATGGCATAAAAGCAAGGAAGGAACGCCTACAATGGGCGGCATCGCTTTCATAATTCCGTCAGTTATCGTCGGTATGGCGGGCTCTGTCTACCTCGGAATAACGGACGGCATAAGAGAGTCGCTTCCGCTTGTGTTCACCGTGGCTCTCGGTCTGGCGGGCGGACTTATCGGATGCATTGACGACTCCGCGAAGCTGAGAAAAAAGCAGAACGAAGGCCTGACTGCTCCCCAGAAATTCGCGCTTCAGTTCGTTGTGTCCGCGCTGTACCTCCTCGGAATGTCGCTTGTGTGCAAGATGGACACGGAGATTTACTTCCCGTTTTTCGACAAGAGCGTGAATTTCGGCATATTCTACTATGTTGTTGCAATGCTCCTGCTCACGGGAATAATGAACAGCGTCAACCTCACCGACGGTATTGACGGACTTTGCTCAAGCGTGACCTTGGTAGTGGGACTGTTCTTCACCGCCGCGGGATATATGAATTCTCTCGCAGAACCCGACGGAACGCTGACCCTTCTCGGAGCTATTCTGATAGGCTCGTGCGCCGGATTCCTCGTATATAACTTTTATCCCGCAAGAGTGTTCATGGGCGACACAGGCTCTCTCTATCTCGGCGGACTTGTAGTAGGCGGCGCGTTCATGATGGATAATCCGCTTCTTGTGCTCGTGTTCGGCATAATTTATGTAATAGAGACAGTTTCCGTTATCATGCAGGTAACATACTTTAAGCTGACACATGGCAAGAGAATCTTCAAAATGACTCCCATACACCACCACTTTGAGAAATGCGGATGGTCGGAGATAAAAATAGTCGTCGTGGCTTCAATCGTAACGGCAGTCGCGGCGGTGGTATCACTCGTATTCGGTTTAAGATAATTTACATACAGGAGGGAACTGATGAACAATAACGGCAGACAAACTCACGCGCACAGAACGCCGGAATCAGTAAGCCCTCACACTGCACAGAGAACCGGTCAGACACGCACTCCACAGAGGAAAAACAGCGCAAATACTTCCGGCAGAAGCTCCGGAGACTATGTTTTCCGTGCGGGAGACGCGAGACATCAGAACACCGCGCTGAGAGCACAGCAGAGAATAACCGCGCTCACCCCCGAAGAAAAGAAAAAAATACAGAAGCGCGAGAGACGTGAGGTCGAGGAAAGGGAGCGGGAGAAAAAATGGCAGAATGAAGTCATCAGAGTACGCGGAAGAATAGACGTTTTCATGCTCGTCATAATCCTCGTTCTTCTTGCGCTCGGCTCGATAACAGTGTTCAGCGCAAGCTATCCCCTCGCAGTGTCGGAGGGAAAAGCAAGCAATTACTACATCATAAAGCAGCTCCAGTTCGTCGGAATAGGCGGATTTCTCATGCTGCTCGAGATATTCCTTGTGCCGGTCGACTTTTACAAAAATAAAGCGATTGTATTCGCAGCTTATTTTGTCTCCATGGCTCTGCTTATCTACACGTTTTTCAGAGGAAACGCACAGGGCGAGGCTGTAAGATGGGTCAGAATAGGACCGATTAACGTTCAGCCGTCGGAGCTTATGAAGGTGTCTCTCGTTCTTATGCTCGCGTGGTACGCCGACAAATACCAGAGACAGATGAAAGAGCTGAACCTCGGCGGAACAAGCTACCTTTATAATATAGGCTTTCCCGTGCTCATACTCGGCGGAGCTGCCGGATTTGTGCTTATCGGAAAACACCTCTCCGGTACGATAATCATCGGAGCAATCGCATTCTTTATGATGATAATCGCCGGATGCAAGATAACGTGGCTGCTTGAAACTTTAATTCCCGTGGGAGCTGCCGGAATTGGTTTGTTCCTGCTCAAAAACCCCTACGCGCTCAAGAGAATCACGACATTCACAGACGAAAACGCAGATACTCTTGACGAGCTTTATCAGACAACGCAAAGCCTTTACGCTATCGGTTCGGGAGGACTGTTCGGCGTGGGACTTGGCAACAGCAGACAGAAATACAGCTACCTCACGCAGGCTCACACGGACTTCATCTTCTCGATATGGTGCGAGGAATGGGGCTTTATCGGAGCGGCGGGGCTTATCATACTGTTTATACTGTTCGTCTGGCGAGGATATGTTATCGCAATGAGAGCGCCGGACAAATTCACCATGCTTACCGCGTTCGGCATTACTACACATGTAGGGCTTCAGGCGTTCCTCAATATGTGCGTCGCGTCCGACCTTATCATGAATACCGGAATCACACTCCCGTTTTTCTCGTACGGCGGTTCTTCGCTTGTCGTGCTGATGATGGAAATGGGAATACTTCTGTCGATATCAAGACAGTATTACAGAAAAAAATCCGATATCGAGCGTGAGCAGATGATGAAACAGCTCGGCATGGATTAAATACGCGAAAGGTTTCTTTATGAGAGTGCTTATAACCGGCGGAGGTACGGGAGGTCATGTAAATCCCGCGCTCGCCATTGCAAATACAATAAAACAAAACGATCCCGACGCTGTAATCGCATATGTCGGAACAAAGCGGGGTATAGAGAACAAGCTCGTCCCGAAAGCCGGATATCCGATGTACTATGTCGATGTGAAGGGAATAAAGCGCAGTCTCTCTCCCTCAAATATCAAAGCGGCGTATCTCGCTCTGACTTCCCCGATTAAGGCGAAAAAGATAATCCGCGAGTTTAAGCCGGATATCGTAGTCGGAACAGGCGGATATGTGTCTTGGCCTGTCGTGAAAGCCGCGTCTCAGATGGGAATCCCGACTGCGCTGCACGAGTCAAACGCTATTGCCGGAGTTGCGGTGAAGATGCTGCAAAAATCCGTCGACAGGATATACTTAAACTTCGAGAAAACCGGAGAGAGCCTGAGCTGCGACAGAGCAAAGCTGATGAAGGTGGGAAACCCGATACTCGGCGGATTTTCGTCCATGACGCGCGAAGAAGCAAGAAAAAAGCTCGGCATTCCCGATAAATATAAGTACGTTATCCTCTCATACGCCGGAAGCATGGGAGCGGAAAAGGTCAACGACGCCGTCCTATGCCTGATGAGAGAGTTCACGTCAAAGCATCCCGAGGTGTACCATATCCACGCGACAGGTTCGATAGAGCTTGAGCTGTGTACATCGCAGTTTAAGGAAATGGGGCTTGACAAGTGCGAAAACATAGAGCTTTGCGAGTACATTTACGATATGCCCGTGAGAATGGCGGCGGCTGACATTACGATAAACCGTGCGGGAGCTATGACAATATCCGAGCTTGCGGCAACGGGAAAGTGCTCGATATTCATTCCGTCTCCGAACGTTGCGGAAAATCACCAGTACAAAAACGCAAAGGTTCTCTCGGACGCGGGAGCTGCGGCTCTGTTTGAGGAAAAGGACCTTGTTGACGGTGCGAAGCCTCTCATAGAAGAAGTGGAAAAGCTCTTGTCCGACGGTGGGGAAAAGCTGAGAGCGGAAAGAAGCGAAAAAATACGACAGTTTGCCGTAAGCGACGCGAATAAGCTCATATACAACGACCTCGTAAAGCTCGCACAGTCAGGCAGGAATAAGAAATAATTTAAAGTCCGTCAAACGAAAGGAGGGTGAGCATGGGGAAAAAAGTCAAGGACGTTTTGTATGTGTACGACAGAATATGCACAAAAACGTCAAAAAAGAACGAGCTGATAAGCGAATACGGCAAGACCGATACGGCGAAGGTTCATAAATATACGGGGGAACTCGGCAAAGGCTTTGCGAAAAAGCAGAAGGACAGAGCCCGCGCGTATTCCGATGCTCATCCGTATTCAGACGCCGCTCGAAATTCCGCAAAAGAACGACGGGCTTCGTCAACCGCATATACATATGCACATACATACGAACCGACAAGGCAGGGTGGCGGAGAGAAAGTTCGTGCCGAGACAAGACCCCTCAAGCTGGTTCTCGACAGAATAATCAACCTTTTCGACACCCTTGAAGAACGAGGACAAGCCGACGAGTGGATCGCAAAACAGCGCGCAATTGCAAGAAAGCGGTTCTACGACCACAAAAACACCATCCTCACTGCACTCTTCGTAACACTGTTCGCGGTGCTGTTCCTCACGGTTGTTTATAAAGTAGTCTTTGTTGTGAAGACCGTCAACGTCACGGGAACGGAAAAGTACACCGACAGTGAAGTTCTCGCGGCGTCCGGCATAGAGGAAGGCGATACGCTATACTCGTTCAGCAGGACTGACGCGGAAAACGAAATAATCTTCCGTTGTCCTTATATACGCTCTGCTGAGATAACGCGCACAATCCCGAATACAGTCAGCGTAGCGGTGGACGAGGACACGGAAATGTACTTCGCCGATATCTGGGGGGACTACCTCATTCTGTCTCCGTCGCTCAGAGTTCTCGGAAAGACTGATCGCGGACAGGCTCGAGATAACGGACTTGTGGAGCTTGTGCTTCCGGCGGTGTCGTCGTCCGTGACAGGCAAAAACATCTCCTTTGTCTCCGCGCGTGACGAGAGATTCATCAGAAACATCCTCTCAGAGGTGTCGTCATCGGAGCTGTTTGCGTCGGGAATGCTCGATAAAGTGGATTTGTCCGACGAATATGCCGTTGCCGCACAGGCTGAGGGAAAGTATCTCCTTAAATTCGGAAACGAAAGCGACAGCGACCTAAAGCTCAAAATGGCATACAAAACCATAACGAGCCTTCAGGATGAAAACACTTCTCCCGCGAGAGTTGACCTCACTGTAGTCGGTGAAGCAAGCGTCAGATTTGACATGAAGCTCGAGCTTGACTGAAAAACACTCGAATCTTGACGAAATTTAACCTTCGCGAGTGAAAATTCAAGGATTTTTTAAGAAAAAACTATTGCAAATTCTTCGTACTTATTGTATTATATTAGATAGTAGTAAGTATGTCTGACTTTACATTTGAAGAAAGTATATTTCAATCAGAATTACCGGTAAGGAGGGCAGTATAATGCCATTTGAACTTGATGATAATAACTACGAGAGCGGTGTAAATATAAAGGTTATCGGCGTAGGCGGCGGCGGAAACAATGCTGTAAACAGAATGACCAACAGTGTCAAGGGCGTAGAGTTCATCGCTATCAACACCGATATGCAGGCACTCGTAAAATCCAACGCTACCGCAAAAATCGCCATCGGTGAGAAAATCACAAAGGGTCACGGCGCAGGCTCCAACCCCGATATAGGCGCGAAGGCTGCGGAAGAGAGCGAAGAAGTTATTAAGGAAGCTCTCGAAGGCGCGGACATGATATTCGTAACCGCAGGTATGGGCGGCGGAACAGGCACAGGCGCAGCTCCCGTAGTAGCAAAGCTCGCTCAGGAAATGGGCATTCTCACAGTGGGTATCGTAACAAAGCCCTTTGCTTTTGAAGGCAAGAAGAGAATGGATCAGGCTGAGATGGGTATCGAAAAGCTCAAGGAATATGTTGACTCCCTTATCATCATTCCTAACGAGAGACTTAAGGACGCAGGCGAGAAGATTACATTCATGAACGCGTTCCAGATAGCGGACGATGTTCTTCTCCACGGCGTGCAGAGCATAGTTGAGCTTATAAACGTACCTCAGTACATCAACCTCGACTTCGCGGACGTTACCTCCATCATGAAGGACGCAGGATACGCATACATGGGCATCGGCACCGCATCCGGCAAGGACAAGGCTTCCGAGGCTGCAAAGGGCGCTATCTCCAGCCCGCTTCTCGAGACAACAATCACAGGCGCGAAGGGTATCCTTATCAGCATCACCGCGTCTCCCGATATCGCTCTTGACGACATCAACATTGCGGCAGACCTCATAAGCTCCGAAGCTGCTGAAGACGCAACCGTTATCTTCGGCGCAGCGTTTGACGAAACTCTTGAAGACACAATGAAGGTTTCCATCATCGCGACAGGCTTCCAGAACAAAAGCGAGGCTGACCCTACATTCAATAAAAAAGGCGACGGCAGCACAATCAGACCTTTTACCTCCGGCAAGATTAAGTCGGGAGTAAAGGATCAGATAATCGTCTCCAAGGACAGCGCGACAAAGCAGACGCAGGAAGAGGAAAAAAAGGACAAGACTGACGATTCTCCCATCTCCGACGACGACTTCAACGAGATTCTTGAAATGCTTAACATGGGTAAGAACCGCAATCAGGCTCAGGCTAAGGAACAGAACAACACAAACGGTTTCCCGAAGAGATATTAATCTCGGGCAAAATAAAATCAAGCACAGGCGGCAGGAGTACAAGCAGTTTCTGCCGCTTTTTGTTGCACAAAGACAGAAAAAACTCCCGAATTTGAGCTAACTCACACTCATTTTCGGGAGCTTTGTATTATTTTCGGTTATTCAAAATCCTTACAGGCGATGAGGTTCGTGCCGTCCTCGATGAAGTTTTTTACTATTATGTCTCCGGCTTTCACGGGCGCGCTCACACTCGTCTTGCGGACTATTGCCATGCCGTCGAACAGCTTTTCCTTCGGTATTGCTTTGTCGGTGCGAACGGGGAGCATCTTTTTGCCAGCCGTCGTCATTATCGAAACCGTGGAGGTCAGCGTTCTCACGGGAGCTGTTACTTCGCTTTCGGCGTACTTTTTACCTCTCGCGCAGGTGAATCCCGTTATGTCCGTTATCTTGCCGTCGTCGAGAGTTACCGTAATTTTGCAGCCCGCGGGACAAACCACACAGGTCAGTTCTCTTGTTACGCTCATTTGTTGTCGCCTCCCATCTCGTTTATGTAAACCTTGACATAGCTGTCTCCGGAGTCAAGGAGCGCGCAGAGCTTTTCCGCGGATATCTCAAGCGATTCCATTTCCCCCGGAGCAACCGCGCTTTTTGCCTTCTTCACGAGCACTTCTCCCGACTCCGTCTCAACGATGAGCTGTACCTTCTTTATGATGTCGGTCACGCGGAAGAATATTCTGAGGTTTTCGGGATGAGCGGTGAGGTCGAGCCTTTCGGGAACAGTGTAGCGTACTCCGTTGCCTGTCTTAACCTCAAGCTTCTTTACGCATTCTTCTGTCTTTCCGAGAATCTTCTTTGCGGCGTTTTCTCCGGCTATAGCGGCTTCTTCCGATACAAAGTCAACAAGGTCGTGTACATGGAGCACGTTTCCGCAGGAGTAGATACCCTCGGCTTCGGTTTCGCGGAACTGGTTGACCGACGCACCGTTTGTCATTCTGTCGAGCTGTATTCCCGCGCCTCTTGTAAGCTCATTTTCTGGGATAAGTCCGACGGAGAGCAGGAGCGTGTCGCATTCGATGTATTCTTCCGTTCCCGGGATGGGGCGTCTTCCGTTCGCTTCGTCAACTGCGGCAATTGTAACACCTGTTACTCTCTCCTTGCCGTGAACTTCTGTGACAGTGTGGGAGAGTTTGAGCGGAATGCCGAAATCGTCGAGACACTGGACAATGTTTCGTCTCAGACCGCCCGAATACGGCATAATCTCACATACGCATTTGACTTCCGCGCCTTCGAGGGTCATTCGGCGAGCCATAATAAGTCCGATGTCGCCCGAGCCGAGAATTACTACCTTTTTGCCGGGCATGAAGCCTTCGATGTTGATGTATCTCTGAGCGCATCCGGCAGTGTAAACACCCGAGGGACGTGTTCCGGGAATGTTCAGCGCACCGCGTGTTCTTTCACGGCATCCCATAGCGAGTATAACCGCGTCGGCAGTTACGGCAGTGTATCCGGTTTCGGGTGAGACGAACGTTACCGCCTTGTCCTTTGAGACTGAGAGAGCCATGGCGTTTGTCGTGACGTGAATGCCGCGCTCTTCTGCCATTTTTATGTATCTTCCGGCATACTCGGGACCCGACAGCTCTTCTCCGAAACGATGAAGCCCAAAGCCCGCGTGAATGCACTGGTTCAGTATTCCGCCGGCTTCGCTGTCTCTTTCAAGCACGAGAATGTCGTCCGCCGATACACCGCTTTCGTAAGCCGAGACCGCTGCAGACAGACCCGCAGGACCGCCGCCTATTATGATTAGCTTCTTGTGGTTTGTCATTTTATGCCTCCTTCGCGCGGAACAACGAGCCATGAACCGCCGCCGTTCTTTGTGACTTCATCGAGACTTTTTCCTGTGTGCTGTGCGATAATGTCCGCTACTCTCGGTGAGCAGAATCCGCCCTGACATCTGCCCATACCCGCACGGAGACGTTTCTTCATCATGTCAACCGTTACGGCAGGAATGGGGGAAGTGAGCGCATCGAGGATATCTCCCTCGGTGACAGTCTCGCAGCGGCAGATTATCTTTCCGTATGCGCTGTTTAGCTTGCAGGCTTCCGCTTTTTCTTCATCGGTGAGACGGTTCCACTGCTTGTGATTGCCGTCGGCGCGTCTTGTGGGGATGTAGTTGTCCTTTTTTTCGAGCTTAAGTCCGGCTTCTTCAAGGAGGGAAACAAGATATTCGCCTGTTGCGGGAGAAGCGGCAAATCCGGGAGACTCAACTCCGACAGCGTGGATGACGTTCTTCAGCTGCTCCGAGTGCTTGATGTAAAAGTCGTAAATGTCCGGCGTGGGACGAACTCCTGCAAAGGACGTGATAACGTTTCTCAGGTTAATTGAGGGCATAATCCTGCGCGCACCTTCGCTAATCTCGTTCAGTCCGGGAGCGGTCGTGCTCTTGTCGTCTCCGTCGGATATGGGATAAGCGTTCGGACCTACGATAATGTTTCCGTCAACCGTAGGACTTACGAGGATTCCCTTGCCTCTTGACGACGGGCATACGAAAAGTGTAGAGTGAGCAATGTCTCCGCATGACTTGTCGAGAATCATGTATTCGCCGCGGCGGGGAGTTATGCTGATGGGGAAGTCGTTTTCGCCGAGTATCTTCGCAACCTCAACCGAATGCACGCCCGCGCAGTTTACTACATACTTTGCCGCGATAGTGTTCACGCCGTCCGTTACATAGTGTACGTCACCGGCTGAGGACGCGTCCGTTACCTTAAAGTTAAGATAGAAGTGAACGCCGTTTGTCGCAGCATTTTCAGCCGCCGCTATTGTTATGCCGTAGGGACAGGTGATTGCAGCCGTAGGAGCCCAGAGAGACGCCGTAGCTTCCGCGGATACGTTTGGTTCCATTTCGCGAAGCTTGTCGCCGGAGATTATCTCCAGTCTTTCCACTCCGTTGTCAACACCGCGCTTATACAGCTCCTTCAGATGAACGAGGTCGCTGTCGCCAAATCCTATAACGTGAGAGCCGACATTTTTAAGCTCCACTCCAAGCTGTGCCGCAAGCTCCTTCATAAGACGGTTTCCGCGTACGTTGAGCTTTGCCTTGAGAGTACCGGACTTTGCGTCGTATCCCGCGTGTACTATAGCGGAGTTTGCCGCCGTAGCGCCTGCAGCAACATCCGACGCCATGTCAGCAACCGCGACGCTGCAATTGTATTCGGACAGGAGACGGGCAGTCATAACCCCCGTACATCCCGCTCCGATTATCAAAACGTCGTATATCATAAGAATACCTCCCTTGTGATAATGACAATATTATATTTAAAGATATTTGAAGTTTCTGCCGATAACACAATTCAACATAGTATAACATAATCATTTATGCAATACAACAAAATCCGCAAAAAAGTTGTTGGCAATAGTGACAAAAATATTCATCAAACCATGTTTTAGTATTGTTTTTATAAAGGAATTATGATAAAATAGCTCTTAGTAAAAATCGAAAAAACTAAATTTTAATATAGAACGGAGAAGCATAAGATGGCAAACAACGAAAGCTCCTACAAATCCGCACAGGCTCTTATTTCAGAGGTTGAAAAAGTCGTAATCGGTAAGCACAACGAGATCGTACTCCTTGTTACTGCTATGCTTGCCGGAGGTCATGTACTCATAGAAGACGTTCCCGGTACGGGTAAAACTACTCTTGCGGCGGCTCTTGCGCGTGCGGCGGGACTTGACTTCAACAGAGCGCAGTTCACTCCCGACGTTATGGCTTCCGATATCACCGGATTCAACGTCTACAACAGACAGAAGGAACAGTTTGAATTCCGCGAAGGTCTTGTTATGACAAACGTGCTTCTCGCGGATGAAATCAACCGTGCTTCCCCGAAGACCCAGTCCGCGCTTCTCGAGGCAATGGAAGAAGCTAAGGTCACTGTCGACGGCGTTACATATAAGGTTCCCGACCCGTTCATGGTAATCGCTACACAGAACCCTACCGGCTACGTCGGAACATATCCCCTGCCGGAAGCTCAGCTCGACCGTTTTGCAGTACGTCTTTCAATGGGATATCCTACGGAAGAGGAAGAGGTCAACATCATCAGCAACCGTAAGACAGTGAACCCGCTTGAAAAGGTAAACGCTGTCACAAACGTCGATATGATTCGCGAAATTCGCTCAGCTACTAAGGAAGTTGCCCTTGAAGACGAGATTTGCCGTTATATAGTAAAGCTAATCCACGCGACACGTAAGTCTCCCAAGCTCTCCCTCGGCGCTTCTCCCCGTGCGTCACTCCTTCTCATGAAGCTGTCGCAGGCGTATGCATTCCTCAGAGGACGCGACTATGTTCTTCCCGAGGATATTGCGTTTGTATTCGTTCCCGGAATCGCGCACCGTATCGTTCTCTCGCAGGAGGCAAGACTTAACCGCGAAACTCAGACCGATATCCTTGCAGAAATACTCCGCAGCGTGGAAGCTCCCTTTAAAACAAAAAGATAAAATATACACGGAAAGAGCTGAAAATGGATAACTATACAAAAAGACCGCTCGTAAAATTTCATAAGGCGGCAGTGTTCTATGCTCTGCTTCTCGTGTTTTCACTTATATTCACTCAGGCTCTCAGAGCTACTGCCTCGGCTGTGCTTTTCTGGTTCCTCGTGCTCGTGCCGATTCTGTCGCTTATCTACGTTCTTGTCGGCAATGCGCTTGTCAGAATCTACGTAAGCTCCTCGACTACAAAGGTAGAGAAGATGCAGCCGCTTGAATATGAGCTTAGAATAGTCAACGCCTCGCCCTTCGCTTATCCGTTCATTGAAGCTGTTGTGAGCATTCCAGAAAACGACGGAGTGAGATGTACGGAGCAGTCGGTCAATATGTCACTCGCACCTCTTGCGGCATACTCGGTTCAGCGCGAGACTACATTCAAATACCGCGGCACATACGAGATAGGAGTGCGATGTCTGTATATCTCCGACTTTCTCGGACTGTTTTCGATAAGGCTTGACGCTTATATTTATGAAAACATCATGGTGTTCCCGCGGAAGCTCGGCATGGATATGAAAACGCAAACCTCCGCATCCGATATACCGAACGACTCCGCAAAAGTGGTGTTCTCAACGGAAAAATCGGAAATCGGCAACATAAGAGAATACATTCCCGGCGACAGTCAGAAGAATATCCACTGGAAGCTGTCGTCAAAATCGGTCGGCGGCACGCTCATGGTGAAGGAGTTCAACACAAACACCTCACGCAGTGTGTATATGCTATGCGACTTCTCACGCTCAATTCCGCCGGAGGTTTTTGAGGATGAGGACGCAAGAATCGCAAGAGAAAAAGCCGCCGCAGAGGAAGCGAGAAAGCCAAAGGAAAAGCACGTCAAGCTGAAAAAAGCAAAGCAGGATAAAAAATCGCTTGAAGCCGAACGTGCCGCGAAAAAAGCTCAGGCGAGGGCAAAACGCGGAATCAGCGCAAACCGAATCGGAGACGCCGCCCTTGTTGACGAGCTGATAAACACCGCCGCAGAAGCCAAGCATCCGACAAAAGTCAAAGAAAAATCCGAGAGAAAGCCCCTCTTCGCGTCAAAGAAGAAGAACACAGCGGATGATATCATCCTGAGCGACGAGCAGATAAAAGCCGCAGAGAAGAAACGCCGCGACGACGAGATAAAGAGCGAGCTTTCGATGGGCGGACTTCTTAAAACCGAATACGCGAACGATATCGACGAATACTGTGCAGACGGTATGGTTGAAATGTCGATAGGAGCCGTGCTGAACGAGCTGAACAACGGAAACACTGTCACTCTCGTGTGGGTGGACAAGCGGCAGAAGGGCGGTATCGCGGCGGTTGAGCTTACCTGTCCCGAGGACTTCAACGTCGTTTATCCCGTGTTCGCTACAACCTCTCCCTGCTCCGAGAAGGACAATGTCACCACACTTCTCCCGCTAATAACGGAATCTCTCAACGTCACGATAAGAATATGCACATCAAATATCGACCCGCTGTCACTGAACCGATACGCATCTATCCCCGGACTTTTCGGCGGCGCGGGAAGTGGATGTGTGGCAGAGGTGCTCCTGTTCAATCCCGAGGAGAGATATACGGATGTTAAAATCCGCCGTGAGTACATTGAAATGTGCAGAAATCGTCTTGCTCAGGACGGCGTGGATCTGACCGAGCTTGAAGCCGCAAAGGATGAAAGCGGTAGATACGCGATAAGAATAGCGGCGCACTAAGGTGAAAAATACTAAAACCGAGGACGAAAACTCTTATGAATATAAATTCTGAAAGGAAACTGAAGCGAAATCCCAAAAAATCTGCCGAAACGCTCGGTCAGAAGATAGAGGGCGCGGAGAAAAAACGGAACAAACTTCGTGCGGCTGCGCTTCGTGAGGCGGTAACAGTCTCCCCTGCCGAAGGGCTGAACGCTCCGTATACGGCAGTAGGTCTTGTCCTTCGCGCGCTGACTTTGTTTATCGGCATTCTCGGACTGAACTTGTTTTTGTTCGACGCTTTGAAGATTGTTATACTAAACAGTGCGAGGGCGGACAATATCACAATTCAGGTAAGCTCCGTTGTGCTGTGGAGTGCGATATGCGCCGCCTATGTAATGCTGCTCTCACTGACGAAGGTAACGCGCATCCTCTCCCCGATAATCACAGCAGGCGGCGCGGCGGCTTATATCTTCTCGACATATTCAGACCCCGTGGGATACTTCTCGAACGCGTTCAGACGGCTATTTGACCTTGTTTTCGAGAACATGGGCGCGGCAGGATATACCACATACATGAAATACATCTCCGGCGCGGCTTATCCTTATCCCGAAGAAGAGCTTGTGAAGTCGGCGGCGTGCGTTATCGTCGTAGTGTCGGGACTTCTTCTCGGACTGTTTGTCGCAAGACGTGTAAAAGCTGTCGGAGTGGGACTGATGTGCGCGCTGTACATGATTCCCGTGTTCACGTTCAATATCACAAGAACGAACAAAGGACTTGCGTTTCTTCTCGTTTTCATAGTCGGAGTGGTCGCGACATATCTTTCCGACTGTCTCTACGGCGGTGTGTTTGCCGAGCGTAAAGCAAAGAAAGAGCGTAAAAAAGCCGCAAAGCTCGCGAAAAAGCAGGCGAAAAAGGACAAAAAGACCGCAAAGCTGAATCTGAAAAACCTCTCGACCTCGGCATACAACAGCGCGCTTGAAAAAGGAATGCCGAAGTCCGCCGCAAAGAAAGCAAAAGCCGCCGTTTACGCTAAAGCCGAAAAAGAAAAAAAAGCGGCTGAACTTGCGGCAAAAGAAGCGAAAAAAGCGGAAAAATCCCAAAAAGCCGAAGAAGCAAAAATTCTGAAGGAGCAGAAAAAAGCGTCACGTCTCGCTCTTAAAGAAGAGAAGAAAAAGACGCACGCAAAGGCAGCTCTGCTCAAAAAGTCAAAGACCCCGGAGGACGCGGAAGAGCTTGCAAAGCTGACGGCTGACACAAAGGCTGCGGCGAAAAAGGCGAGAAGCGAGAAAAACTCGGGTCTTGTGAACTCATTAAAGCTGCGCTCAGCGTCGGGATTTGCGGGCGGAATGGCTATGCTCATCGCGGCTCTTGCTGTCTGGATTCCCTACGCGGCTGTCAGCAAGAACTTCCCTATAATAGACGTTATCAACAACAAAATGCAGCTCGCGAGAACCTATGTCACAGCCTACCTCATGGGAGACGACATTGACTTGAACTCTCTCTCGATGTACGGCGGCGTATCTGAGCTTAACCCGAGAAGCGTCGACTTCAATACTCCCCAGTACACAGGACAGAGGATATTCACGGTCGACGTAGGCTATCAGGCTCCCGTATATATGCGAAGCTGGATAGGCTCGGACTACGATATGGAATACGACAGCTGGCTCTCTGCCGACGCGGATGAAGTTATAGCATACCGTTCACGCTTCGGAAGCTCGTATTCACCCGACAATATCTCGTATTTCTTCGCGAAGTATGTTTACCCGAACGCGCTTGAAGTGAATAAGGTGAACCAGTACCGCAACCTTGACGAGTTCGGCTTCCGCGTGTTCCAGGTTCATGTGAAGCGCGACTCGGGAAGCAGCAGGATTCTGTTTGTTCCGTCAATCATGAACGCCGCGCTCGGTATCATGGAATACGGCTCGATTGAACCGAACACCGTAAAATACTCTGCCTACTACGACGGAATATATTCCTCCCGCTTCTTCAACGAGGGCGTGTCGTATTCAACCTCGTCCTTCAATCCCGTCCTGAAGCATCCCGACCTCGCGGAGAATCTTGAAGGCTCGATAGAATACTATATGCTCTGCAAGAAGTATGCCGACACTATTGACATAATCGAATCCGATATTTCGAGCACGGTTCTGTGGGACGAGACAAAATCGTATACCCACGAAACACCGCTCGGAGAGATTGCAATGACCGGTACGGATTACACGTTCCTCATCGAAATGTTTGAAAATGACGTTGCCGCGATGGGATACAAATACAAGGCGCAGTCCTTTGTCGAGATGTACCTTGCAATGACGGCGGGAGAGAGACGACAGTTCCAGAGCGCATACTCCTCCGAGCTGAACTACCGCGACTACACCGAGGAAACCTACAGAAACACCTTCGGCAGTGAGAAAATATCAGCTCTCGCCGCAGAAATCCTCTCGGAAAACGGCATAGTCATGGGAGAAAAGCCGGAGTGGGACAAATCATACCTCGAGACGAAGAACGAGAACCAGATAAAGCGCATGACCGCCGAGGAAAAATACGGCAACTACAGCGAATCATGGTTCACCGATGCTTCAACGGGAGAGACAGTTCCGCGCCACACCGTGATTATGGCTGTGATAAACTACCTTAGAAATAACTACACCTACACTCTCTATCCGAACTGCCCGACAAAGGAGCTGACGGACGAGAACGGAAACGTTGTGCTTGACGAAAACGGCGACCCCGTCATGGTATTCGACATCACGGCGGACTCCAACCTCGAAGCGTTCCTGTTTGATATAAAGGAAGGCTACTGCGTTCACTTTGCTACCTCCGCCGTCGCGCTTCTCCGTGAGCTTGGCTTTGCGGTGAGATACGATGAGGGTTATATAGCAAGCCGCTTCTCCAGAACCTACGCAAAGGATTCAGGTGCGACATACCGCTCATCTGTACGAGACTACGACGCGCACGCTTGGATTGAGATATACTATCCCGCTATCGGATGGATGATGTACGAATGCACTCCGTCCTACTGCGAGATGATGTACGACCTCGAAAGCACGTCCTCGACCACAACGGGAATCGACACAAGCAAGGTCACGGTAAGCGACAGAAACACCGATACCTACACGACAAACGACACAGTTTTCGGCACCGATGAGACAGTCGATTACACTGTCGTCATTGCAGTTATCGCCGCAGTCGTCGCAGTTATCATAATCCTTTCGATAATCTGGGGTGTGCTCAGACATCGCGCGATGAAGGCGGTGAAGAGAAGACAGACGCTTGTCGAGGACGCAATGAACGAGCAGAAATTCACCTCCGGCGAGACAGACGTACACGCAAGCGCAAGAAGCATGACCGACGCTGTGTTCGATATCCTTTCCGCTCTCGGAATGCCGCACGAAACAGGCGAGCTTCCCACAGAATACGCCGTACGTGTCGAAGCCGAATACGGTAATATATCGGGACACAAGATAACCGACGTCATGGCAATAATAGAAAAGGAAGAATTCGGCGGAAAGCTGTCGTATCGTGAGCTATGCACTTTGGCGGAATATCTCAAGGATATCGAAAGCTCGGTTTATTCTTCACTTCCGGCTCATGATAAGCTCAGAATGCGCTATATTATGAACGTAATATAATTTAAGGAGACAAACACACAATAAATGGCAGAAACAAAGCTAACATCAGAAGAAATCAACCAAATAAGCGCGCAGAATCTTGCGTATCTCGGAGACTGCGTGTATGAGCTGTACGTCCGCGAGCACCTTGTCAGAAAAAACAGCAGCCGTGCGAGTGTGGAATCACTGAAATACGTGACTGCGCACATCCAGAGCGGCGTTGTCGAAAAGATACTTCCGCTTCTCACCGAGGAGGAGGAGGACGCATACCGCAGAGGAAGAAACCTCGGTCACTCCAGCACGCCGAAATCCAGTACGGTAGGGGAATACCGCCGCGCAACGGGCCTTGAAGCGCTGTTCGGATGGCTGTACCTCTCGGGAAAGCACGACAGGCTGAGAGAGCTTTTCGACACGGCTTTCGCGGAAGAAAACGAATAAACAAATATAGAACAGATGGAGACCCTGCTTCGTCTGTTCTTTTGTTTAAGTTTTAGTATTGATTTATCTTCCGAGATGTGGTATTATATAGAATAATCCTATCGCATGATAAAGATAAATTTTATAATAAATCGGAGAACAGTGATGAAATATATAGCAATACTCGGTTTCGGTACAGTCGGCGGGGGAATTCCCGAAGTAATAAAAGCCGACCGAGAGAAAATAAGCAAGCTCATCGGAGAGGACGTGGAAGTGAAGTACATACTTGACCTGCGCGATTTTCCGGGTTCTCCGTATGCCGCGAAGGTAGTACATGATATCAACATTATTTTAAGCGATAAAGACGTAGAGGTCGTGTGCGAGGTTATGGGCGGCTCTCATCCCGCGCGTGAGTTTTCGCTGTCGTGCATGGAAGCCGGAAAGAGCGTCGTTACCTCAAACAAGGAGGTAGTGGCAAACTACGGTGACGAGCTTCTCATGTGCGCTGCGAAAAACGGAGTTTCATACCTATTTGAAGCAAGCGTCGGCGGAGGAATACCCGTGATACGCTCCTTTACAACGTCCCTCGCGGGAGAGAAGATAAAAAGCATCACGGGAATAGTCAACGGAACGACAAACTATATCCTCACAAGGATGAAAAAAGGCGGACTTTCGTTTGACAGCGCGCTCTCGGAAGCTCAGGTTCTGGGATTTGCCGAAAAAGACCCGTCGGCTGACATAGACGGAATCGACGCTCAGCGAAAGATACTCATCCTCACCGCTCTTGCGACAGGTAAGCTCTATTCTGCGGAGGATGTAGTGACAAATACGCTCAGAAACATCACCACGGCGGATATGGAAAGCGCGGCTCAGCTCGACGGAGAGGTAAAGCTCATCGCACGGGCAGAGATAGCGGAGGGCGGAGAGGTATCAATGTGCGTTTCTCCCATGATAGTGAAGCATTCGTCGCTCCTGTCGGGAATATCGGATGTGTTCAACGGAATATCGGTCGAATGTGAAACGCTCGGCGAGATAATGTTCTACGGCAGAGGCGCGGGAAGAATGGCTACGGCGGGGGCTGTCGTTGCGGATGTATGTGCGGCTCTCACGGGAAGCGCAAAGCATGAGTTCGCTCCGGAATTTATCCGTGCAGCAACAGATAGCGTAAAACGCCGCGTAAAGCGATACGACAGCGAGAAATACGACTGGTGCATTACAGCGCGTGCAAGAGACGAGGAGCTGTGCTATGTCCTCGAGCATTACGACACAAAAATAAAAAAGCTCCCCAGAAGCGGAGAGCGGGCGAGAGTTTCTGCGGCAAACCTGAGCATAGACGAGCTGAACGAAGCTGCGGGACTGCTCAGCGACCTCGAATACATACGAGTTATATGAGTTCCAAACGAGCGCGGGCTGAATATACTGATAACATAAGGAGCAGTATAGGAGAGAGCCTGTGGCAGCTTTTGCGATAACAAGGGAGAGGGATATCTCCGTCATCGACATAAGAAATCCGCCGGATATTTTCGGTATAGCGTATCTCACGTTCTCTTCTCTCGCTGAGGCAGGAGTGGATGTGGATCTGATTCTCCAAACATCCCCCGGCGGCAGAGGATGCGGCATCATGTTCACCGTGCGGGGAGAGGATTCGTCCGTTGCGCTGGAGACGATGAAGACACTGTACGAAAAATACGACAAGACCGAGATAATACTGAACAGAAGCGCGGAGAAAATAAGCATATCGGGGCTTGGAATGCGCGGCGGAGTGGGAACAGCGGCGAGAATTTTGAAGACCCTCTACAGAGAGGACATATTCATCCTCGGCATATCCACGTCGGAGATAAAGATTTCCCTTGCAGTGGATGAAAAATACGCTGACGCCGCTATGAACGCACTCCTGCGCGAGTTTGAAATGCAGCCGGACAACTGAACATCAGCCGAACATCATGTCTCTTGCCACACCGAGAGAGGGGAGCATTATGTCCGGCTTGTCTTTTTCTTCTGCGGCGTCAACATCGTCCGTTGTGCATTCTCCCGTGAGAACAAGGCAGGCGGTTATTCCGTGGCGGCGTCCTACTGCTATGTCGGTATAGAGCCTGTCTCCGAATATTATCATGTTTTCCTTAGCCTCTCCCGTAATCTCGGAGATCATGTCGACGGTTTCGCGGTACGGCTTTCCGAAGTACATGGGTTTTACGCCTGTTGAAGCTGTGATTAATGCCGCAATAGCTCCGCTGTCGGGAATGAATCCGTTCTCGGTAGGGCAGTTGAGGTCGGGGTGTGTCGAGAGAAATTCCGCGCCGTAACGGATGAAGTCGCATCCCACGACGAGCTTTTCGTAGGTCAGCCCCGTGTCGAAGCTGCTTACAACGATGTCGGCCCCTCTTCCGTCCGGCTTTCCGTTTTCGTCGCATACAAGGTCAACTCCGTCGGATAAAAACTGCCTGTAC
>Ga0129314_1000769_pt1 | contig 28932 bp, 29 predicted proteins | sample O1111metagenome_FD_94431 | JGI IMG/M metagenome (GOLD analysis project Ga0129314, IMG submission 94431) | Orangutan individual fecal microbial communities from fecal samples from Wisconsin, USA - O1111 metagenome | ecosystem: Host-associated > Mammals > Digestive system > Large intestine > Fecal... | reverse complement strand
TGAGAATTTTTACCATATAATTTTTTCAGTTAATTTCCAACAGTAAATCATGCTGAAAGCACGAAAAATTGTAGAAAAGATAAATGAACATCAAGTTTTTGCAAATGGCAACACCGTACAAAGCCCGCATGACAGCTTTGTACAACATTTGCCGTACAATATTTGTGCGGTGTTGCCATAGAAGAATTCATTCGGCAGAACATGGTGATATAACTGCCGAAAGGGTGTTGAGAATGAGAGAGTTCTATGCTATAATACAAAGCTGTGTTGGACTTTCTTTCGCCGTATAACGGAAGGAGTTCGGATAGACAATGGGCAAAAATTTGAAAGGCAGAGAATGCGGCAAAGGAATCTGTCAAAGAAAGGATGGTAAATACTCGGCTCGATACCGTTCTGGGACCAGGCGGTCTGAGAAGCATTTTGATACATTGCCGAAGGCCAAGAACTGGCTCGCGGATGCTCAGTACGAGGAAAGACACGACATTGTTCAGTTTAACTCCGATATGACAGTTGACATGTGGTTCAATTTTTGGATGGAGAATTTGATTTGCGATTTATCCCCAAACACCAAGCGGAATTATCGGGAGAGATATAAAATCAATATCCAGCCGATTCTGGGGCCCATGCGCATGGTTGATGTGGAGCCGATGCACTGTAAGGCGGTATTGTACCGGATGGAAACTGAATACGCGGGTTCAACAATACGCCAGGCGTACATCGCTATGGGAACGATGTTCAAAGCGGCTGTGATGAATGGTATTATCGGTAAGCATCCTATGAACGGTGTGAGATATACCGAGTCAGTTCGCGCTGTCGATGATATCAAGTATCTGACCAAAGACGAGCAGGAGCAGTTCCTCGCTGCGGCCAAACGATCTCACAACTACAGGCAGTATGTCTTGCTGTTGGAGACAGGCTTGCGGACCGGCGAGCTGATCGGGTTGACATGGGATTCAATTGACTGGAAAAAGCGTACACTGATAGTCAATCAGACTCTGGAATTCCGGTACAAACAGAAATACTGGTGTGCCGGACCACCCAAGACGGAGTCGAGTTATCGCACAATTCCGCTGACTGACCGTGCTTTCCAGGTTCTGCAGGAATGCTATAATGAGAAAGACACAAGAAAGCAGTCTGAAACATTGTCGCAGGTCCTGGAGTATATGGACAGGCGGACAGGCCAGACGGGATGCTTGGTCATGCGTGATCTTGTTTTTGTCAATTGGAGAACTGGTGAACCTGCAAAGAACAGCTCCTATGACACACGCATCTTTACAAGCTGTGTGATGAGGCTGGAATTAAGCGATTCTGTATGCACGCATTACGCCATACATATGCCACAAGAGCAATTAAGAGTGGTATGCAGCCCAAGATATTGCAAAAATTACTCGGCCATGCGAGTATTAAGACAACCATGGATCGTTATGTCCACGTTACCGATGATTCTATGTCGAATGCAGTTCGACAGTTCGAATTCTCTCGTACCGAAAAGTGCGGATAGCGCAAAATTGGTGCGGAATTGGTGCGGAAGGGCAGGACGAAAACCCGGAAACCCTTGAAAATTAAGGAGATGTGAAAATATATGAAATTAGGTATCGTGGGCCTGCCCAACGTGGGCAAATCGACGCTGTTCAACGCCATCACCAACGCCGGCGCGGAGAGCGCCAACTATCCCTTCTGCACCATCGACCCCAACGTGGGCATGGTGGCCGTCCCCGACGAGCGGCTGGACAAGCTGGCGGAGATGTACCAGCCCGACAAGAAGACCCCGGCGGTCATCGAGTTCGTGGACATCGCCGGTCTCGTCAAGGGCGCCAGCCAGGGCGCGGGCCTGGGCAACAAGTTCCTGGCCAACATCCGGGAGACCGACGCCATCGTCCATGTGGTGCGCTGCTTCGACGATGAGAACATTATGCACGTGGTGGCCGACGCGGGCACCAACGTCCCTGTGGACCCCCTGGGGGACATCGAGACCATCGACCTGGAACTGATCATGGCGGACCTGGAGATGGTGAATCGCCGCATCGATAAGGCGACGAAGGCCGCCAAGGGCGACAAGAAGTTCCTCCACGAGGTGGAGGTGTTCAAGGGCCTGGCGGAGCATCTCAACGCCGGAAAGTCCGCCCGCACCTACGACTGTGACCCGGAGGACATGGCCCTCATCGCCACCAGCGACCTGCTGAGCCTGAAGCCCATCATCTACGCCGCCAACACCGACGAGGACGGCTTCACCGACCTGGACGGCAACCAGTATTACCAGCAGGTGAAGGAGCTGGCGGAGAAGGAGGGCGCCCAGGTGCTGCCCATCTGCGCCAAGCTGGAGCAGGACATCGCCGAGCTGGAGGGCGAGGAGAAGCAGATGTTCCTGGAGGAACTGGGGGTGCAGGAGTCCGGCCTGGACCGGCTCATCAAGTGCTCCTACGCCCTGCTGGGCCTCATCTCCTTCCTGACCTACGGCAAGGACGAGTGCCGGGCCTGGACCATCAAGAAGGGCACCAAGGCCCCCCAGGCCGCCGGTAAGATCCACTCCGACATCGAGCGGGGCTTCATCCGGGCGGAGGTCATCGCCTACGACGACATGATGAAGTGCGGCAGCATCAACGCCGCCAAGGAAAAGGGCCTCCTCCGCAGCGAGGGCAAGGAGTACGTGGTCCAGGACGGCGACATGATCTACTTCCGGTTCAACGTCTGATGACGGACGCCCAGCGTTTGGCGGCCTATGACCGCCTGTACCGGGAGCTTCTGGCGGAGCGGGACGGCGTTGCCGCCAAAATGGAGGCCCTCCGGGCGGAGGGAAGGACCAAAACCGCCACCTACCGCCAGCTTCTGACGGACAAGCTGACCCTTCAGAACCTCATCGCCCGGTTCGCCGCCTACGGCATCCGGGAGGACGAATAGATAGACCAACAGGCCCGCCGCATTCCGCGGCGGGCCTGCTTTATCTGCACGGATTAGCACTCTTAACCGGAGAGTGCCAACGTTTACAAAACGTTCACAGGAAAAACACACAATATCCGATTTTTCCGGATATGATAAGACCTGTAAAAAAGAACAGGGGATCGGAAAGAGAGCCTGTTCCATCCGGCGGCATCCTGCTGATCCATCGACTGCCGGATCAATTCCGGATCATGCGCCACATATTGAAGGAGGAATTGATCATGTTTGAACTGAGACCCTATCATAACAACCAGTTGTGGAACCCGTTCGCGGACATGGAGCGGATGATGAACAGCGACTTCTTCTCCAGCCGGGATCTGGCGGCTTTCAAGACCGACATCACCGACGAGGGGGACCACTACGAGCTGAAGGCGGATCTGCCCGGCTTCAAGAAGGAGGACATCCATCTGGATCTGGACGGCGACACCCTGCACATTCAGGCGGAGCGCCACTCCGAGCATGAGGAGAAGGACAAGCAGGGCAAGTACGTCTGCTGCGAGCGCTCCTACGGCGCCTACAGCCGCACCTTCGACATGTCCGGCGTCAACACCGACGGTATCCAGGCGTACTACGACGGCGGTGTGCTGGACCTGAAGCTGCCCAAGAAGGGCATCGAAAAGCCCGCCGCCAAGCAGATCGAGATCAACTGAACACCCACATAACGGGAAGGCCCGCCGCAGATCGCGGCGGGCCTTTCGCCGTCCGGTCTACTGCCGCCGGGCGGTGGCGTAGTCGTCGCCCCGGCGGTAGAAGGGGCACTCCCAGCTGCCGCCCCGGAGGAACCGCTCCATCTCGTCCTCGTCCAGGTCCATGGTGCAGTAAAAGCTGCCGTCCTCCTCGTCGCAGTCGTAGTGGACGCAGTCGTCGCAGATGAAGGCCATCGTCATCTCACCTCGGTCCCCATTATAGCCCGCCGCCGGGGGAAAAACAACCGCCGTCCCGGCCCGGGGCGTTCCGTCGCCGGGATTTACTGCTCCATGTCAGTGCGGTCTTTACTCGCGGGAGCGTTCATATTGTCCGGTGCAGTTCCCTTTTCCAAGATACCTTTCAGTTCTTCAAAATGCCTGTCCTGACTGATTTTAATGTAGATACCCATGATTACAACAGCAACAACAGAGCCTATTGGCCATGAAGTGCCGCTGGCAGTAGACAGATTCAGAAAGATTCCCAGAACAAGTGCCGCAATGATCCACTTCATTCGATATGCTCCTTTCAGGTTCCAGCCTGTCAGTTCCATTATATCACGCAGCCGGACGGCCTGCAAGAGAACAGGGAACTGCCTCAAGGCCCACGCCGGTTCCGGTATCTTCGCCCAATGCCGTCAAATTCCTTGACAAGTCTTCTTCCTGCCACTAAAATAGACCCAAATGTTTTCCGGCCCGGCGCTCGCCGGCCGGCGGATGGAGGTCCCCCTATGAAAAAGCCCTTTGTGACAAAAGACCAGCTGGAGGCCATCGCGGCCCGGTATCCCACTCCCTTCCACATCTACGACGAGAAGGGCATCCGGGCCAACGCCCGCCGCCTGAAGGCCGCCTTCGCCTGGAATCCTGGCTACCGCGAGTATTTCGCCGTAAAGGCCACCCCCACCCCCGCCATTCTCCAGATCCTGAAGGAGGAGGGCTGCGGCTGCGACTGCTCCTCCACCACGGAGCTGCTGATGTCGGAGCGGGTGGGCGTCACCGGGGAGAGCGTCATGTTCTCCTCCAATGAGACCCCGGCGGAGGAGTTCCGGCAGGCGGCGGACCTGGGGGCCATCATCAATCTGGACGACATCACCCTGATCCCGGAGCTGGAGGAGGCCCTGGGGGGCCGCGTCCCGGAGAAGATCTGCTGCCGGTACAATCCCGGCGGCACCTTCACCCTGGGGGAGTCCGCCGAGGGCTTCCAGGTGATGGACAACCCCGGCGACTCCAAGTACGGCATGACCCGGCCCCAGATCGCCGAGGCCTTCCGCATCCTGAAGGCCAAGGGGGCGAAGGAGTTCGGCATCCACGCCTTCCTGGCGTCCAACACCATGTCCAACGACTACTATCCCTCACTGGCCCGGATCCTGTTCCGTCTGGCGGCGGAGCTGAAGGAGGAGACGGGCTGCCATATCACCTTCATCAACCTGTCCGGCGGCGTGGGCGTGCCCTATCTGCCGGACCAGCCGGAGAACGACATCGCCGTTATCGGCCAGGGCGTCCGGCAGGCCTATGAGGAGATTCTCGTCCCCGCCGGCATGGGCGACGTGGCCCTGTACACGGAGCTGGGCCGGTACATGCTGGCCCCCTACGGCCATCTGGTGACCCGGGCGGGCCACGAGAAGCACATCTACAAGGAGTATATCGGCGTGGACGCCTGCGCCTGCAACCTGATGCGCCCCGCCATGTACGGCGCCTACCACCACATCACCGTCATGGGCAAGGAAGACGATCCCTGCGACCACAAATACGACGTGGTGGGCTCCCTGTGCGAGAACAACGACAAGTTCGCCGTGGACCGGATGCTGCCGAAGATCGACATGGGGGACCTGCTGGTGATCCACGACACCGGCGCCCACGGCTTCTCCATGGGCTACAACTACAACGGCAAGCTGCGCTCCGCGGAGCTGCTGCTGCGGGAGGACGGCTCCGTGAAGCTGATCCGCCGGGCGGAGACGGTGGAGGACTACTTCGCCACCCTGGTGTGGGAATAACAGGAACGACAGCGCCCCCCGGCGTCCGGAAGGGGCGTTGTGCATAAGACAGATGACAGCCACAGCAGTTTGATCTGCTGTGGCTGTTCTTGCATTGCATCCTGTTGTGTGATAATATGGAACCGAGCAGACCCGGAAATCGGAATTTATAGAAATATTGAATAGAGGATATTGGAAAATGGGGAAAAAAGAAGAGAGATTTGAAGTTGTATTTACCGATGGGTCCCAGATGAAAGAGTCTGGCATGCGGCAAATTCTTGTGGATGGAGAAACAGGCGTCAATTACCTGGCCTGGAAATCGGGTTATGCCGGTGGTATTACCCCTCTTCTTGATTCTGAGGGAAACGTTGTAATCAGAAAATAAAGTTCCGGTTTGCCGGAGAGATACAGGGGCGCGCTTCTGTACGGGTATCTCCCATATGCGCGCTCTGCGGGACGGAACGCCCCGGACACCTGAATGTCCGGGGCGTTTTTGCTATGCTTCGTCTTTGGGCGGCACGTCTCCGGCCGGTTCGTCTTCCGCCGCGTTCTCCTCCGGGGACAGCCTCCGGCGGAGGGACGCCGCCAGGGCGTCCGCCAGCAGGTCCGCCGCCACCACCGCCGCGAAGACGGCGGAGAACACCGCAATGTCCCGCCGGGAGGACAGCCAGCCCAGGCCCATCAGCAGCAGCGTCAGGCAGCACCAGACGGCCCCGGCTGTCAGGAGCGTCCGCTTCAGGGAGGTTTTTTTCATTGGGGACCGTCTCCTTTCCTGACGATGAGGTCCAGTTTTTCCGCCCGGGAGAGCCGCTTGATGGCACACTCCCGCCGGAGGGCAGCGGACCTGTCCGGCAGGGCCTCCCGGTACACCACCTCCACAGGCAGATGGGAGCGGGTGTATTTGGCGCCCTTTCCGCTCTGATGGACCGCCAGCCGCCGGTCCACGTCGGCGGCGGTGCCGGTGTACAGGGAGCCGTCGCCGCAGCGGAGAATATAGACCCACCACATGCGCCCTCGCCTCCTTTGCCGGTGGTCTTCACAGGGACAGCATACCACAGTTTCCGGAAAAGGGCAAAGGTGTTGGTGGGAGCTGTTTACCGTGTGTTGATGACTGCCGTCTGTTTATACGGGCAGATTCTTATCGCCCCAGGCCGTCATGCAGTCCAAAACGGATAAAAAGCTCCTGCCGAGTTCCGTCAGGGTATACTCCACCCGGGGAGGGACCTCACAGAAGTCCCGGCGAAGAAGGAAGCCGTCCGCCTCCAGCTCCCGGAGTTGCTTTGTCAGGGAGCTTTCCGTAATTTCCCCGATCTGACGGCGAAGCTGTCCGAACCGCCGGATATCACACTTGCCGATATACCAGAGAAGCTCGATCTTATATTTTCCGCCCAGCAGCTTCTGGACCGTGGAGATCGTTTTGCAGCGGCTGACTGCCGATTCTGATTTCCTCATTCTGCCTCAGCTCCCTTCCGTATCATCATACGCTGTTCCACATCAAAAGAAAAGAGTACTTCAAAAAAGTACAGTACTTTTCTTTTTGATGCGCTTTGCTATAATGACGCCAGCGAGACAGTCATGCGCGGGCTCGTCTCGCCGCCCGCGCAGAATCCGTCAATATGAGGTGTTTATCGTGCATTACACAGGGACGATCTGGCGTCCGCCCTATGAGGCGGGCTCGCTGCTTCTGGAGGTAACGGCGGGCTGCACCCATCACGGGTGCAAATTCTGTACGCTGTACAGTGATCTGCCGTTCAAATTCAGAATGTCTCCCATGGAGAATATCGAGAGCGATTTGCTGGAGGCGCAGGTCCTGCGCCACAATCCCGTCTCCAGAATAACGGTCAAACTTCAGGGCCTGCCGCGCCCGGAGCCGGTACGCCGTGTTTTCCTGACCGGCGCGAATCCATTTGTCCTGAAAACAGAGAAGCTGCTTGAGATCGCGGCGCTCATCCGGAGGTATCTGCCGTCTGTCAGCTCCATCGGCTGCTTTGCCCGTATCACAGACTCTGCCGGAAAGACAGATGAAGAGCTGATCCTGCTCCGGCAGGCGGGCTATAACGGGCTGACCATCGGCGTGGAGACAGGGGACGATGCGGCGCTGTCCTTCATGCGGAAGGGGTACACTTCACAGGATATCCTGACACAGTGCGGAAGACTGGAGCGGGCGGGAATAGAGTACGGCTTCTTCTATCTGACCGGCATTTCCGGCAGGGGGAAGGGCGAGGCCGGCGCAAGGGCCTCCGCGGAAGTGTTCAATCAGCTGCACCCCTTCCTGATCGGCCCCAATATGCTGACGATCTATCCGGAATCCGAGCTGTATCAGGAGATCCAAAGGGGAAACTGGGAAGAGGAGGGCGAGCTTGAAAAATACCGGGAGCTTCGGACCCTTGTGGAAGATCTGAACATAACCACATACTTTGCGGCAATGGGAGCCTCCAATGCCTTCCAGCTGAGAGGGCGTTTGCCGGAGGAGAGGGAAACGCTGCTGGAGACGCTGGACAGGATCATTTCCGGAGTGGGTGAAGAGGAACTGCGGCGCTACAGAAAAAACCTCCCGCATCTGTAAGCGGCCGTATTTGCCGGACAGATGGGCGCGCCCCGCAGCAAAAATCACCGGAGGGGAAAGGCTTTCGACGCCTTGACGGCGGAGGGCGGCCGTGCTATCATGGGACCGTTCTGTTTAGAACATGAAGCGCGTATCCGGAAGGGAGGGCCTGGCTGTGGACTGTTTTGAGAATGTGGATTTTCTGGCCTTCCGCCAGGCGGTGCATCACCTGTATCTCCAGTCCTTCAGCGGCATGCTGCGGGAGTTCGGGCTTACCCAAATGGAGGCGGACATCCTGCTGTTTCTGGCCAACAATCCCCGGTACGACACGGCGGCGGAGTTGGTGAGCGTCCGGCACCTGACCAAGTCCCAGGTGTCCGGGGCCGTCGCACGGCTGGAGCGGCGGGGGTATCTCCGCCGGGAGCCGGAGGGGCGGAAGCTCCATCTGCGGCTGCTGGAGGCGGCGGAGCCTGCCGTCCGCCGTGGGCGGGTGTGTCAGGCCGGTTTTTTCCAGGCGGTGATGGGGGATCTGTCGCCCCGGGAGCGGGCGGAGCTGGGCAGGCTGCTGACCCGTCTGACGGAAAACGCCGGAGAGGCGCTGAGACAGTTGAACTGACGCGGCGGAAGCGAGGACACTCCCGCCGCGTTTTTTACGGCATGGCGGTCCCCGTCCCACGCATACAGTGGGAAGAAGGGGGAATGCTTCATGCTGACTGCGGCGCTGCTGCTGTTTGCCAACAATCTGCTGCTGTCCCTGCGGCTGTCGGGCAGCGGCTCGTTCCCGAAGCCGCTGACGGCGGCGGAGGAACGGGAATATCTGAACCGGTATGCCCAGGGGGACCAGGAGGCCCGGAACGCACTGATCGAGCATAATCTGCGGCTGGTGGCCCACGTGGCGAAGAAGTACTACATCCAGAGCGGGGAGCAGGACGATCTGATCTCCATCGGTACCATCGGACTCATCAAGGCCATCACCAGCTTCGATGGCTCCAAGGGCGCCCGTCTGGCCACTTACGCTGCCAGATGTATTGAAAATGCAATACAATCACAACGGAACAAACCGGAGCTGAGGTGGAAAATCGCACGCCCTCGGGCGAAAAATGGCGCGTGTTTTGCCGCTTATGCGGACATCGGTTTGTCATGATACGAAACATATCAGACGCAATAGAAATATCCCCGCTGATCATCCTGCGCTTCCCGCTGCTGGCGCCGAGGAAATTCTGCGATGCCCAGACATTCAATCTGCGGTTCTCCGATCCCTCGGAAATGACGCAGATCGCGGACAAGCTCCGATGGTACAGATATCAACACGCCATGCTTCAGAGCGAGGTGGCAGACCGGATCGGCATCGATCGGAGCACCTACACGCATTATGAAGAATACGGACGGGACTACTATCCAATCGGGCACATGCAGAAGCTGGCGGAGATGTATGGCATTCCCATTGAAAGCCTGCTGGATGACTACAACCTGTTTCTATACCACGATCAGGGGCGGCAGATTCAAGAAAAGCGTTTGTCACAGAACATGACCCAGAAAGCCTATGCCGCAAAGTTGGGTATCTCTATTGGAAATCTGAAAAGATGGGAGCAGAACCGTCTTGCGGATGTTCAAATCCACAAGGGAGAAATACTTCCGGCAAGCGTAAAACGCATAAAACCGAAAGAGGAGTTTTCTGCACCGTAAAATAAATGTGATCTCGCCGCCCGGTATCTGTTCAAAGGAATTCCTTTGTGCTAGAATAAATCAATCAACAAACAGTTCCGCATCGTTGAATGTATTTCAAAAGAGATCGCTTCGTGAAAAATGGGTCGATCCTATTCACCAGTCTCAGTGGGAAACAACGGTGCTGTTTTTTTTCGTGCCGGTTTATTGCTGCGGGATGAGCGGACGGATGAGGACCTCGCTGGACCGGGACGTAAAGATCGTGAAGCGCCTGTGTGTGACGGATCATCAGAACAAGGAGTTGCCGCGAAAGACCCGGGCGGACGCCGGATCGCCTTCGGCCTAAAACAAAAGGATGAGAGAAAAAACGGTTTTATGGGGTGAATCATGAAAAAGAAGACCATCCAGATGCTCTGCTTCGACTGCGCAGGCTCCCTGTTTCTGGGGAGCAGTATCGTCTGCTTTGCGGTAGCGGCAAATTTTGCGCCCGGGGGCGTAAACGGGCTGGCTGTTATGGCAAATTACTTATTTCATATTCCCATCGGCTGGGCAACCATTCTGATCAACATTCCCATCATCCTGCTGACCTTCCGAAAACTGGGCAGAGACTTTTTCCTGATATCCGTCAAATCAATGCTGATCAGCTCGCTCTTCATTGATTACGTTCTGTGCTACCTGCCGGTATATACCGGCAGCCGGCTGCTCGCTTCTGTTTTTGCGGGGATCATGGCCGGGATCGGATACTCGCTATTTTTTAACGAGGGCTCGTCTACCGGCGGGACGGATTTCATCATTGTTGCCATGAAACAGCGCAATCCGGGACTGTCCTTCGGCGCCCTGGCCTTTGCAATCGACGGAGTCGTGATCATTCTGTCCGTTTTTGTGTTCCGTGAGATATGGGCGTTTATTTACGGAATGGTTTACACCGTGATCACCAGCATCGCGCTGGATGGGACCACCCTGTTCCTGAAAAAGGCAAACCTCAGTATCTACCGGGATGAAAGCGAGCAGAAAACAGAGGCAGATACGGCCGGGGATCCGCAGAGCTGATCCCAATTGACAGCTACACCATATTTCGGCGCTCAGTCAGAGCAACCGCCCGACGCAGTCAGCTGCGACTGCGTCGGGCGGTTCATCTATGTATTCATGGTTTTGCGGCTTTCTTCTCCGCTTTGATGCCGTTGACCACCGCATCCACCAGCTCCAGCTTCTGTTCGGTGGGACAGGGCATCTTTTCAATCATCTTCTGGGCGTGCTCTGCATGAAACAGGGCTAGCGTTTTCTGCAGCTCTGCTTTGCCCTGCTGTGTTCTGGGCAGGATCATGAAAACTTCTATGTCTGTCCCTCCTTCCATAGGCTGATCTCAGGGTTTTCCAACCGTTACTCCACCATATGCGCCGGTCCGGTTCCTTTAGAACGACGCGGGCATATGTCCAACGCAGATCCCTCCGCAGGGATTTCCTGTGATGAAGAACCCTTTGTGCAGGGAGCGAATGAGCCGCGTATGGTGGCAATGTGAGCGGGGCCATGAGTGGCAGGCGGTGATCTTCTCAAGGGTCCAGGGGGCGGGCTGTCCGGTCTGCGCCGGACGGGTGAGGGCCGGCCGCACGGGTTAATGGCCGGAGCGCCCGGGCGTACATCCGGACAAACCAGGAGCAGCCGGCACACGGACGATCCGGCAAAAACAGACGCCCAGGAACCTCCGTCTCCGGCAGGTGCCCGGAAATGCTTGCAGTCAAGCATTTCCGGGCATCGCTTTCTTTTGCGCTCCCTGTTTTCACGGCCCGGCCGGAAGGCTGCCCCCGGGACCGCCCCGCAAAATCCGAAAAAACCGGATGGAAATACCCGCCGGAATATGATAAGATTATTCTGCATTATTCTGTCCCGATGGCGGACAGGAGAGGAAAGCGGGTGGAATGCGCCATGGAAATTCCTGATCTGAAAAACCGGAAAGCCCTCCTCTATGCCGTCCTCGCCGTCATTGCGGCGGCTGTGCTGCGGCAGATCGGCTTTCAGGCAGATGACCCCCTGGACTTGTTCTGCTGCATTCTCCGCCCCTCCATCTACATCGGCCTGTTCTGCGTATGGGGCGTCTCCATCCGCAAGCGGATCATCCAGCACCAGGTGCGCCGCTATCTCTTCGCCATCTCCGCGCTGATGGTGTTCTGGGTGACGGTCAGGACCATACGGTTCCTGTTTGCGTTGGACCCGTGGGCGCTGCGGAAGCTCTGATACCTGTACTATCTGCCCATGCTGTTCATCCCGCTTCTGACGGTGTTCGTCGCCCTGTCCCTGGGCAAGCCGGAGCGCTTCCGCCTGCCCAGCCGGACGGCCCTGCTGTACATCCCCACCGCCGCCCTCCTGCTGCTGGTGCTGACCAACGACCTCCACCAGCTGGTGTTCGTCTTCCCGCCGGACGCCGCCGTATGGGGGAACGACTACCACTACGCCGTCGGCTATTTCCTGGCCGTGGGCCGGCTGTCCCTCTGTGCGCTGACCGCCCTGGCCGCCATGCTGGCCAAGTGCCGCATCCCCAACAGCCGTCAGGCGATCCTGCTGCCCTTCGTCCCCGTCGCAATGGCCCTGGTCTACGGCGTGCTGTATTGTTTCCGGCTGCCGTGGCTGAGGTTCCTCGCCGGAGATGTGACCGCCGTGTTCTGCCTGCTGTTCGCCGCCGTGCTGGAGAGCTGCATCCAGTGCGGACTGATCCAGACCAATACGGGATACGGCGCCCTCTTTGAGACCGGGACCATCGGGGCCCGGATCACCGACGCGGACTATCACACCTGGTACGCCTCCTCCAACGCCGTGCCCCTCTCTCCGGAGGTGATGCGCTCGGCGGAACAGGGCAGCGTCCTCATCGATCCGGACACCCTGCTGAGAAGCAGCCCCATCACCGGCGGCCACGTCCTCTGGCAGGAGGACGTGGCGGACATGAACGCCCTTCTGGAGCGTCTGGAGGAGAACCAGAAGACCATCGAGGCCGGCAACTGCATCGAGGAGGAGAACTACCGGACCAAGGTGAAGATCAACACCCTGCGGGAGAAGAACCGCCTGTACGACCAGCTCCGGAGACGGACGGCCCATCAGGTGGACCTGCTGGACGGCCTGCTGCGCCGGTACGGGACGGCGGACCCGGAGACCGCCCGCAGCCTGCTGGCCAAGATCGGCGTCATCGGCGCATACATCAAACGGCGGGGCAATCTGCTCTTTGTGGAGGAGAAGGCGAAGACCACGGACACGGCGGAGCTGTCGGCCTGTCTGGAGGAGTCCTTCACCAGCCTGGAGCTCATGGGCGTGGAGTGCGCCATGGACATCCCGCCGGGGCAGACAGTGCCGGTACGGGACGCCGCTCGGTTCTACGACTTTTTCGAGGCCGTCATGGAGGCCGCGCTGGACGATCTCCACTCCGTGTGGCTGAAGGGCCGCGCCCTGGAGCATGCCGTCATCTTCCACATGGAGGTGGAGAGCGGGGCGGATCTGTCGCCGCTGGCGGAGTAGGCCGACGCCTGCGCCTGGGAGGACGGCGTCTGGCGCTTCACCATCCGGGTGGGAAAGGCAGGTGGACCGGCATGAACACAGTCCTCTTTTCCCCGCCAGCCCGGTGGTCGCTACTGCTGACGGCCCTATTCCTGACGCTGATCTTCTCCCTGTGCCTGTTGGTCACCGTGTTCGGCGACCGCTTCCGCTGGAGGACCCGGTGGCTGAACGTGTCCGCGTTCCTGGCCCTGATCCTGCTGCTGACCTTCCTGACGGACGCCTTCGAGCGGATCAATCTGGGCCTTTCCCCCACGGGATGGCTTCCCCCCATGGGGCTGCTGTGGTGTGTGGCAATCGGGATGGACCTGCTGTTCCTGTGGGAGCTGCGGGAGATCCGGCGGATCAGGAGCCGGACCCTGAGCCGCGATTCCGTCAAGGAGGCCATGGACCGGCTGCCCAGCGGCATCTGCTACTTCACCATGCGGGGCGCCGTGAAGCTGTGCAATCTCCAGATGGACCGCCTGTTCCGGGTGATGGCCCAGAAGGACCTGCAAAACATCACCGAATTCCGGGAGGCGCTGGACGGCTGCGGCCCGGATACCGGCGTCATCTGCCTGTCCCGGGAACTGCAGAACTACCTGTTCCCCGACGGACGGGTCTGGCACTGCCGCCAGTCCCTGGTCCGGGACCGGGAGGGGACCCCCTACACAGAGGTGGTCTTCTCCGACTTCACCGAGCTGTACCACCGGGAGCTGGAGCTGAAGCGCCAGACGAGAAAATTGCAGGCCATCTCCCGGGAGCTGAAGCGCCTGTCGGACAACGCCGTGACGCTGACCCGGGAGAAGGAGGTGCTGTCCGCCAAGACGAAGCTCCACGACCAGATGGGCACCGGTCTGACGGCGGTGCGCCAGCAGCTGCTGGGGCAGGGCGCGGCGGACGGCGAGAGCGCCGTCCGGCTGCTGCGGCAGGCGGTCAGCGCCCTGCGGGACCGCAGCGAATACCCGCCGGAGGAGGATGTGCTGGCCGGGTTCATTCAGGACGCCGGGGCCCTGGGCGTGCGGGTCCATCTCACCGGTGAGCTGCCGGAGAACGGGGAACACGCCTTCGTCTTCCTGCTGGCCATGCGGGAGCGCCTGTCCAACGGCGTGCGCCACGCCGGGGCCACGGAGCTGTGGGTCCAACTGCGGCGGGAGGACGGCGCTGCCTCCGTCCACATCACCAACAACGGCGCGCCCCCGGCGGCGGAGGTGGTGCCCAAGGGCGGGCTCCACAACCTGTACCGCTGCACCCTGGACTGCGGCGGGACCATGGAGCTTCAGTCGAAGCCCGCCTTCGCCCTGACCATCACATTTCCGAGAGAAACGGAGGGAACGCCATGAAGCGGGTACTGATCGTGGAGGACCAGCGGATGCCCCGGGAACACATGGAGCGGATGCTCTCCGACAGCGGGAAATACGTTCTGGCCGCCAGCGTCGGCGGCGCGGACGTGGCCGTCCTCATCTGCCAGCGGCAGGACATCGACCTGATTTTGATGGACGTCTGCACCACCGGCGCCAAGGACGGCATCCAGGCCGCCGCCGAGATCAAGGCGGCGTTCCCCCACATCAAAATCATCATCGTCACCTCTATGGTGGAGGTGAGCTATCTGGACCGGGCCAGAGCCGCCCACGTGGACAGCTTCTGGTACAAGGACATCAGCCCCGAGACCCTCATCGACGTCATCGACCGCACCATGGCGGGGGAGCATCTGTTCCCCGGCCAGACCCCGAAAGTGAAGCGGGGCCTGGCCGACAGCACCGACCTCACCGCCAAGGAGATCCAGGTGCTGCGGCTGGTCTGCGAGGGACTGGAGTACAGCGAGATCGCCCAGGCCCTGGACGTGGCGGAGAGCACCGTCAAATACCACGTGTCCAACATCCTGTCCAAAACCGGCTACTCCAACAAGACCCGGCTGGCCATCGCCGTCACGGGCAAGAAGTTCATCATCCCCAACCTCACGGAGGACCATGATCCCGGCACCACCGGATAGCGTCCCCCACTCCCGGCCCCACGCGGGGCCGGGAAATTTTTTTCGCAAAAATCCGGAAACCTGTACTTTCGGCGGGGGCGGAACGTCCCGCCGTCGGGTATGATGGTACCATCTATCATTGACAGCAGTATCATATTAAAACTGATTAAAACGGTTCCAACCGTTTTATAGCGCGAAGCGCGTTCAGTTTTTATGAGACGCCGAATTGTGCCTCTGCACAATTCGAGCGTGCGCAGCACGCGGGATTCCTGATGAAATTTTTTCATCAGGAATCAGTATCAGATCGGAGGTGACATGATGCGGAAGGTCGTCGTAGATATGCAGAACACCCTGTTCGCCGACGCCATCTCAATGGCGCTGAGAAACTTCGATGCGGACTCCTGCGTCTATCAGAGCGAGAGACCGGAGAAGACAGGGGACCTGTGCGCCTGGGCCGGAGCCGACATCCTCATCATGGAGGTCACCGCCTACACGCCCTAGAAGCTGGAGGAGCGGATGAAGATCCGGGACGCGGTGAAGGCCCGGAACCCCCGGTGCAAGGTGGTCCTGGTGGTGGACGAGAACACGGAGCAGAAGCTGGCCGACCGGGTCCGGCAGGCCAAGAAGAGCGGGCTCATCGACAATTTCATCTACGGCTCCGTCTCCGCCACCTATCTCTCGGCGGTCATCGACGCCCTGTGACCCGAGCGGCGGACCCGGCGGCGCAAACACTTACGTGCACATGGCCCCGCCCCCGGGCAGGGGGACCCCGGGGCGAAACACCGGAACGGTTGATAAAGGAGGTCAAACATGAACAAACGAACCCACAAACTCATGAGCCTGCTGCTGACCATCGTCATGGTGCTGGGGCTGCTCCCTGCCATGAGCATGACGGCATCGGCGGCTGTGATCACCGACGTGAACTTCACCATACGGGAACCCATCGGCACTGAGTACCCCAGCACTGCCGTGACGTGCGACAACGATAAAGTGCGGGTCGCCGAAGTCCAGTGGACCAAGGGCGACACCGGAACGGGCAAGGTTCTGGGCGAAGACGATGCATTTAAGGCTGGCGATTGGTACACCGTCAAAGTGTACTTTTCCTTCACGGACAACTATACGGTCGCCGTCAATTACACCGCAACCCTGAACGGAAATGCCGTGAGTCTGGAAAACGCAGACGGCATGCCGGGCATCTATGTCACGGAGTACGCCTTTCAGGCAAAACACAATCAGCTTGCCTATGTGCCGGAGGATTCCACCGTGCAGGCGTGGACAACGCTGACCTGTGACGACGATGACCGTGCCTTTACCCTGCTGAAACAATTCCTGGAGGAGGACGACGGCAACGTCTATGCCATCCGCCTGGGCGGAGATCTGAAACATGAGGTCGACTGGAATGTCAAGACCGTATTTTCTGTCCACGGTAAGAAATACCTGGACCTCAACGGCCACGATCTGTACGTCAAACGGGATGACGGCTGGACTTCCACCATGTTTGAAATTCTCGCGGACGCCGAGCTGGTGGTCGTCGACAGCGCCGGCGGCGGCACCATCCGCTACGACGGCTACATCTTCGATGGCGCAGATTACGATTCAGGTCACCTGGCGGTGCGCCACGTCTTTGACGTGTACGGCAAGCTGACCATCAACGGCGGAAAGATCATGGGCGGCGGCCGCTCCAAGCAGCAGTGGCTGTCTGTTGCGACAAGAGAAGGCCATAGGGTGGTATACGGCTTTAACGGCTTCGTCCGCAACCAGGTCAACGGCTGCGGCGTCATTGTGGAAAATGGTGGCGAGCTGGTGGTCAACGGCGGCGACGTCACCGGCCGCGGCTATGAATACCTGACATCGGGCTCCGAAGATTCCCTTGCCGATTACGAGCCTGCCGCGGCCATCCGGATCTTGGCGGGCGCCAAGGTCACGCTGAACGACGGCTTTTTCAAGGGCTACGGCGGCGCCGACGTAATCGATCTGAGAGCATATGTCTATCAGGTCGATGTGATCATCAGAGCCGGCGTCTTCCAGACCCACAAGGTGGATAAAGTCCGTCTGCCCGACGCGACCATCACCAGTCAATACTTTGGCGGAACTCGTGACAACTACATGGACGGCACATACGGTTGGATCGGTCTGGAAAGCGAATGGATCGCTCCCGATGCCAAGGTGCTCATCGGCGGCGAGGAGGCGGCTGCCGGCGAAGACGGCCTCATCCTTTACGATCAGCATAACGGCACCACCTATACCATCGAGCCCAAGGAGAACATCCCCTCCCGGCTGAGCTATATCCGCCCCGTAACCGGCGTGACCCTGACCGGCTCCACCACCTCCGACACGGGCAATACCTCCTCGGGCGCGTGGACCATGGGCACCACGGGCATTCTGGAGGCAGTGTTTGACGAGAACGACTACTACTGGGAGCAGGGCATTCTGGACAACGACTGCATACCGGACACCCGGCAGAAGAGCTACATAGTCTGGGAAATCCGGGATTACTTCCGGGATAAGCATGAAACCGTGGTTTTTCGCAAAGTGGGCCCCGCTTTGCATTGCCGCTTTCTGATACGGATTCTTCGCCGGCGGTTCCCGCCTTCGCGTCTGCGCTTGCGAAGCTTCGGATATTCGTATATAATATATCCTGTTGAGTTATACTTTCACGGAGGCGCGCATGAACGGGATCCAGGGTTCTATCTCCATACGGGAGGCATCCCGCTTCGGGCGCTCCCGGGCGATCCCGGCGGACGCGAAAAAGCCCTCTGATCCCCGCATAAAAAACACGAAGGGAGGCGGCAGACGTGATCTCAGACGAAGCCGCATACCGGCGGTATCTCGACGGAGAGGAAAAAGCCGCCGATCTGCTGGTTGAAAAATACGGCGACCCATTGACGCTTTACATAAATGGCTATCTCAAAGATATGCACGAAGCCGAGGACTTGATGATCGAAGCATTTTCACAGATTTTTGCAAAAGAGCGTCCGATCACAGGTGCGGGAGCGTTTAAGGCGTATCTGTATAAAACGGCGCGAAATCTCGCCCTGCGCCACAGGAAAAAGCACAGGCTCAGCTTTCTGCGTTTTGACGAATTGGACTTTGAGCCGCAGAGCGGCGTGCCGGCTGACATGGAGCTTTCTCGCAGAGAGCGCAGCCGCCAGCTCTATGACGCCCTTGAAAAATTGAAGGCGGAATACCGGGAAGCCCTTTATCTGGTCTACTTTGATGGTATGAGCTACCGCAGTGCGGCAACGGTTATGAATCAAAGCGAGGGGCAGATCACAAAGCTGGTCTACCGTGGGAAGCAAAACCTGAAAGCGATCCTGGAACAGGAGGGATTTACCTATGCGGACGAATGAGGAACGCGCCGGATTGATTCATAAGCGGACGGCGGAAATCAAACGGGAACGGCAAAAGAGGAAACAGCGCACATTGGACATGCTCTGCATGGCGGCCTGTCTGATTCTGGTCGCTGGGATCGGCTCGTTTATGCCCGGATTGACGGCAGGCATCCCCGGCGGTGAAGTCCACCATGCTTCCGGCGCGGCCAGCCTGGTTGGAAGCCACGCGGCATTGGGCTATATCCTCATGGGGATTATGGCCTTTTTGCTTGGCGTATGCGTGACGGTGCTTTTGTACCGCCTGCACCGCAGAAATGAGAGGAAGCAGCGGGAGAATTGGGACAATGAACTTTGAACTGATCGACAACTGTTTTCAAATTGCCGTGCTGTTGTGTGCGGCGCTGGCGGCGATCGCGGCGGAGATCCGGCACAAAGACCGCCGTTTCCTGATCCTGGCCCTGTTTTATATCTGTGTTTCCATGGGAACGCTCTATTGGGTGCTGCACATTTTCATTTTCGGCGACGTACCGCAGGTTTTCTATGTTGCGGAGTTTTCATGGCTGGCGGCGTATCTGTTCCTGCTGTCCTTCCAGATGGTGCGGACAGACCGGGCGGGGCCGCTGTTTTCCCTGCCGGCCCTGGCCTGCGCCCTGCTGGCGGCGGCGGTGGTTCTGGCGTTCCGGATTTTCGGCCCGTCCTATGTGGTTTCCGCGGCATTTGCCGGGGTTGTATTTGCCATCGTATATCTCGCGGTCTGGCGTCTCCGGCGCAGAGGCGGCGGAGGACTGATCGACTGCTGGCTGCTGCTCTGCGTGGGATTGCAGATGCTCCTGTATGTGGTGTCCGTCTTTATGCAGGACTTTACCCGCTTTAATCTCTACTTTGCCGTGGATATTGCGCTGACGTTCTCATTTGCGGCGCTGCTGCCGCTGGCGCTTCGGGAGGTGGCGGGGAAATGATCTATATTGAGAATATTTTCGTTTGCCTGGCCATCCCGCTGGCGCTCTGCATCCTGTTTATCGGGGGGCGCACCCGGACATTCATGCTGTTTATGATCGCCGGAATGAGCGTATGCCTGCTGTCCGCCTATGTGAACAGCTTCTTCATGGGATATTACGGCGCCAGCGCCACCGTCGCCGTCGTTGAGATCACGCCGGTGTGCGAGGAAGTGATGAAGCTGCTGCCGCTGCTGTTCTACATCCTGATTTTTGAGCCAAAGGTCCGGAATTTGCCCGAAGCGGCCGTTGCCCTTGCCGTGGGCTTTGCCACCTTTGAAAATGCCTGCTATCTGACGGAGAACGGCGCGGAAAACCTGATGTTCCTGCTGGGCCGCGGGCTTTCCGCCGGGGCGCTGCACATCCTCTGCGGCATTTTGGTCGGGTTCGGACTGTCCTATGTGTTCCGCCGCCGGTGGCTGGCGTTTACCGGAACGGTGGGGCTGCTGGGAGCCTGCATTGTGTTCCATGCCATCTACAACCTGCTGATCTCGGGGGACGGGGCCTGGCGCACCGCCGGCTATCTGTTCCCGTCTGTCCTGATCGCGCTCCTGTTTGCGGGAAGGCTCCTGCTTCCCAAACTCAAGATCATGTTTGCATAACCGCTTTGCATGACGGGCTGCCCCGGAAATGGGGCGGCCCCAATTTTTTTGAAATTTTTTGAAGAAATTGTCGTTTTGGGTGGAAGGATCTTTGATTTTATGTCTTTCAGGAAATAGAGAGATTGAGATCCCCTGAAAATCATACGGAGGGAGGTTATTTGATGACCGGCAAGACGGAAACCCGGGTGCGGGAGATCCGAAGCAGGACACGGCAGTACAGGCGGCAGCATGAAAACCGTGTGCTCTCTTCCCTTGCGGCGCTCAGCCTGTTTCTTCTCGCCGGTATCGGCTTTCTTGTCAGAAGCGTACAGACACCGGGTGTAGCGGCGGTAGCGGACGGCTACGGTGCGGTGCTGCTGCGGGACGGCGCGGTGACATATGTCGTGATCGGCATTGCCGCCTTTGTCATTGGCGTGTCTGTGACCGTACTCTGTATCCGACTGAAAAACAGATCAGCAAGCCGTACAGACTGTACGGAAGGAAGCGAGAACTGACATCCCGGCGCAGCCGGCACGCGGCCATCCCCGCGGCGGACATGACTCCCTAAACCGCCCGGCAGTTCCGGAAGCGGCTTTGGGGCGCTTCCGAAGCTGCCGGAGGATGGCGATGACCCGTGCAGAGAATTTTCTCCCCCAGAAAGGAGCAAACACATGAAAAAAACAGCCAAAAAACTGCTGAGCATGGCGCTCGCCTTTGTGATGGTGCTGTCCCTGCTGCCTGCCATGTCCGTGACGGCGCTGGCAGATGAGGAAGGTGAGGATGCCTCCGGCACCAAGGACGCCTTCGGCATCACCATGTCAGACTGGACGCAAACAGAAAAGGAACAGGCGGAGAGCGAACTGCCCTTCGGCACCGGCTACGGCACGTGGACAACCCTGCTGGAAAAGAACGAACTGTACTTTACCATGGGGTATGACGGCGTCAGCACCCTGACCGGTACGTTCGACTGGAACGAGAAAACCACCGAAACCGGCACGCTGGGCGATATCCCGGACTCTGCCATCGGCGGCCACGTCATCAACCTCTCGCAGGATGATCTTACCGGCTATATGACGGGCTACAAGGCCGCGACCTCGGCGCCCGTGGACATCTACGGCACCGGCAAGAAGGAGTATGTGGCCCATCTGGTGCTGACCCATGACGCCAGTAAAATGTATCTTTTTATGACCGACAGCAACTACAAACCGGTCCTGGGCAACAATTTGGGTGTAGAGTTTACGAATATTGCCCAGCTCGGAGAAATGAAGGTCCATCAGATCAACGGCGCGTTCTCCATCGCGGCCGGCGACTTTGACGGCGACGGCAGGGACACCGTTGTGGTCTATATCCCGCGGACCGGCAGCAACAAGGAAACCAAGAATGGAACCGCCCCGTTCATCGCGGAGTATACCTTCGGGACGGACGCCAATGGACTCTGGGGCTTCAGTAAAACACCGACCTCCACCGTCTGCTCCAACGTGCTCCAGCTGCTGGGCAACAACACGATCAACGTGATCGACACCATGAAAAACCAGCCCATGGTGGATCTGGTGGCGGAGGACGTGGATAAGGACGGCTTTGACGAGCTGATCGTCACCGCCGGCATGAACGACGTGACCAACAGCGACAATCAGCTGCAATCCCAGGTCTTCATTTACGATCGGCTGAGCAGCAAGACCACGCCTGTCAATGCGACCGAGGACGGCAACTGGCATCTCAGCTACCACTCTCAGGATGAGTGTAATTCTAACGGCCAGCATGCTCCCGGTTTGTATATCCGGGAGGACAACTACAGGCGCGTTGTCTGGGCCTCCTCCACGGTGGGCAATATCGAAGTGTCCACCGGTCTCGGCAGTGTGGACTACCCCGAGATCATCACCGCCGGCTTTATCGACGGTGAGCAGAGCAAAACCCAGCACATTAACGTGGATGGCAGCGATAATATCGGCGTGACCGCCGTGCGGGTGGACCCCACGCAGACGATCGACCAATCCAACCGGTTCGAGATCAAGTCGGGCGGAAAAAGCATGACCGCCATCAACGTCATCTGCCAGTATGAAGAGATCCTCAATCAGAAGCTCTCGCCCAACAACTGGACCAAGGGCGGCTTCTACGAGGACGAGGACGTCAACGGCCTTTTGCAGGTGCAGGCCTATGCCGACCGCGGCCTGGAATACGCGGAGGCGGTGTTTATCTCTGGCACGGTGTACCACCTCAGCGCAAACCTCCGGCTGGAAGAGGCGTACCGGCACACTGATTTCGGCAACAAGGACTGCGGCGCAGGCTCCAACACCCTCACCAACACCACAGTCGCCACCGTCACCGCCGGCAACTTCAACGGCAACGACGACGGACGGGAGCAGCTGATCTTTGTCACCTCCCTCAAGCAGAGCGGCAAGAACAACGCCTATTCCCGGGTCTACTGCTACTATTACGACACGACCCTGGAAACAAAGGACGGCAAGCAGCAGGAGCACGGGTACGAGGGAAAGCGCTCCAGCTACCTCACCGAGCACAAGGGCAGCTTCTATGTCTCGCTGAACGCGCTGGACACGGATAACGACAGCGTCATCGCCAAGCTGGACAGTATCACCCGGGAATATGCCATGCCCGATGTGCTGGCCATTCTGGAGTCCACGCCTTACTTCACCGAGATCGGCGACGGACCCGACGGCGTGGGCAACAGCGAGACCGTCTACGGCAAAAGCATAATCCAAGGCGACACCAAAAGTGCGAGCTTCGGCTTCACGGTGGGCCTGGTCACGGGCTTTGATATAGACATCGGCAAAACCAGTGGCGTCAGCCTGGAAGTGCACCTTGATCACTCCTTCAACTGGACCACCACCAAAAGCAAAGAGGTTGAATGGGGTGTGGAGTTCAAAAACGACACCGGCGAGAATCTGGTGGTGGTGTACCGCTGCCCGGTGATCGTTTACCACTATGTGGACCTGAACGGCAATGAGCTGGTGGTGGGCAAAAGCGGCCAGCCTGCCTACAGCATGGTCACCGTGGACGAATACAATGAGGCGGCGGAGCAGTTCGGCCTTGAGCAGATCACGGACGAAAACGCCAAGCTGGCCACACCCGGCGAACCCTCCACCTACCGCAGCACAGACCTCGGCCTGAGCGACGCCAACGTCCATAAAGAGTGGGTGGAGTATCCCAATCAAGGCACTACCTCGCAGTATCTGACTTATACGACCACAACGGAAAAGGCCTTTGAGTATGAATTCAATCTTGCCTCCACCTTCATCGGCAAAATTCACGGCTTTTTGCTGGGCTTTGACCTGGAATTCACCACAGCCCACTCCAAGGCCAGCCTGAACGGCAAGTCCGTCACCAAGTCCGGTTCGGTGAACTCGACCAACGCGGTGGACGGCTACTCGTTCCAGTGGAAGTTTGCCACGTGGGACTGCCAGCTCAACGGCAGCACCGTGCCCGTGATCGGTTATCTGGTGAAGGACGTGAGTTCGCCGCCCTCCCCCGCCATGGGTCTGACGGCGGAGACCACCAGCACCGACAGCGTCACCCTGCGCTGGGCCCAGGGCACCCGCCTCGCCAGGCAGTACCGCATCTACCGCGTGCTTGACACCAGCGACACTCAATACGTGCTGGTGGGCGCGGTGCAGGGCGATCAGACCACCTGCACCCTCACCGGCCTCGAGCCCGGCGAGACCTACACCTATGTGGTACGCGGCGTGGGCTATGTGGGCGGGGAGGCCCTGGAGTCCGTGGACAGCGCACCCATCACCGTGCGCACCCAGTCGGAGGGCAGCAAGGTCCGGCTGAATCTGGTGGGAGAGTCTCTGACCAGCGACAATATCCTGCAAAGCACCGGCGCGCAGGCAAAGGTCTCCATGCAGGTGTCCGGCACAGACGGCGGCAGCATCTCCTATCAGTGGCAGGTTCTGGAATCCACCGCGGAGGGCCGCAGGAAAGGCTGGTACAACGCGGACAAGCTGGACGATACCGCTTCCGCAGGCGAGACGAAGCTGGTGGGAACGGTCACCGGCGCGAAAAGCGGCACCCTGACCCTCAATACCATTGACAAGAGCCTCAACGGCAGCAGCCTTCGCTGCGTGGTCACCATCACCACCAGGGCCGGCAATGTGGCGATCTATTATTCGCCCAGCGTCACCCTGGACCTCAACGGCCTGGACACCGCCACGACGATTACCGTCGCGGGTGCGGCAGGCAATGGAGACGGAAATATTACCGACCCGTATACGGGCACGGCGAATTACACGCAGGTCACGAAGAACGTCACCACAACCTACGTGCCCGTCCCGGTGACCGTTGAAGCGGACGGAAAAACCTACACGATCTATCAGGACGAAACGGATCCCGAGAACCCCGTATATGTGGGCGTGTATGACACTGTTAACACGGTGGCCGGCACCACCAGCCGTACATATCACGCCGTTACGAAGAGCGGCGAAACCTTCACGGTGGGCGCTGAGCTGACGCTGAGCGGCGACCGGTATGTGGTTGACAGCGAAGGCGAGTATACCATCCCGGCGGACTTCACCGGCAGCAGCATTTATGAGGATGCGACGACTTCCTATTACGAAAAGCAGTACGTCGTGACCCCCGGCGAAAGCGTTACCACTCTCACGGAGTACTGGTACAATACCGGCGACGGCAAGTACTACACCAAAAACGCATCCGGCGGATTTGTGCTGGCCGCTCCTCAGCCTGACAAATATACGGATAATGATGGCGAGGTCTACGAAACCGGCGCCGACCTGCGCATGGCGTATTACGATGCCAACGGCACCGTGATCCTGGGCGCGGACGGAACGGACGGCTACGACCATTACGAGGCCTATACCTATGACGCAGCGAACACCGGGTATACGCTGAGCGCTTCCTTCCACTGTGTCCCCGGCACCATGCTCAAAAACGGCACGGCTGACTACGCCGACAGCACGAAGCTGGTGACCGTCACCAGGGATAACGAGGTGGAGAATATCACCTACACCACCTCCCCGGTGAGCGGCACCCAGCTCGCCCTGAGCGCAGGCGTGAAGGACAGCAGAGGCGACACGGTCAGCACGAAGGTGATCTTCACCATCACCAACACGGACACCGGCGCCGCGACGCAGTTCACGGCATACGACGGCACCTCCACCTGGACGGCTCCTCAATACGGACTGTACCGCATTGAGGCCGCGGCTGCCGCCACCGCCACCACCAAAGCCAGCTCGGCCGTGTGCTACTACCTGGCCGATGACCCCAACAATGACTATCGCCTCTCTCTGTGGCAGGGCGGTAAGCAGGTCACCAACATCACCTACAACGGGGATGATGTCACGCTGAAGCTGGAAAAGCGCGTCTATAACGGCGAAACCCCCACCTCCTCCTGGGAGGAACTGGACAGCGGCTTCAGCTATCAGGTGAACGATGCTGATTTCAGCGGCAGCAGCTACAAACCCACCGCGGCGGGCAGCTACCTCTTCTCCGCTCTGGTGGACGGCAAAACCGCTGCTTCCGCCTTCCTGGCGGTGAGCAAGATCCCCATCACCGTCAGGCCCACATGGGATCGCGAGGAAGGCAACATCAACACAGTCCCGAACTTCGGCGACATCACGCTGGAAGCCAAAGACGCCCAGGGCAACGACGTCGATGTCGATGACGTGATGACCGTCTCCTGCGACCTGTATGACGGAACCGGCATCAAGCAGGGCGCCGCCTCCGGCGTGTACACCGTCACCCCGGCTTATCAAAATGACACTGTAAAGGCAGACTTCCTCTCCCGCTACAGCGTCACCATCAGCACAGACAACATCTACTATATCAGAGACGCGATCACGGTGCATTTCAACGCCGGTGAAAACGGCGAGGTCTACGCCCGCTACATTGATCCCAGCGGCACCGAGTTTGCCTTTGACAACGGCAGCCAGATCAGCATGGACAACCGCCTCAAATTCGTGGCTGAGCCGGCCGACGGCTGGTTTGTGGGAGGCTGGACAGTCCTGCTTGATGGGGAGCCTGTGGATTCGAGCTGGTACGGCTCCAACACCAGCAGATACAGTAACACACTGGAAATCACTTCCAACGGCATGGAGGCGCTGGATGACTCCGGCAAGAAGGAGATCACCGTTTCCGTCGCCTTCACCGACCAGACCCACCAGATCACCTACAGCGCCGGCGACAACGAGGGCAGTCTGCGGGCGGTGACGGGAACTTCCCAGCTCACCAGCGGCGGCTTCGTGGCCCACAACGCCGCCGTCGACTTTACCGCCGAGCCCAGCACGGGCAAGATGGTGGAAAAGTGGACCGTGGACGGAACGGAGTACAAGTGGGACGGCACGGATGCGCTCTACCGTGAGAACACCCTCGCCCTGGAGAACATCTCCGCTGCCCATGATGTTCAGGTCTTCTTCACCGACGCGGCTGTCACCAATGTGACTGTCTCCGCAGAGGATAAGGGCGGCGGTCTCTATACCGGCGCCACGGTCACCGTGACCGATGCCCAAGGGAACACGATCACGGGCGATGCGCTCAGGAGTGTCCCCCAGTCCAATGCCCTGACCTTCACGGTGGGGATCGACAACATCGCCTCCGGCGTTGTCAAGGAGTGGCAGACCAGCACCAACGGCACGGATTGGACCACCGTGACCGGCTCCGGCGGACAGAATTCCATCACGGTCTATGAGCACGGCGAGACGCTCCATGTCCGTGTTGTGATCGCCGTGGCCCAGCTCTATCGGCTGAGCTGGAAGGTCATGGAAGGCGATACGGAGATCACAGACACCGGCATCGCCAATCTGGTCGTCAAGAGCGGCGATGTATTCCTCGGCGGCAACGGCAGCCTCTATGCGGTCAACACGCCTGTGGAATTCACCCTGCGGCTGGACAGCAGCTGCTATGTGGTGGGCTGGAGCAGCAATGTCACGCCCGCCGCAGACGGAAGGTCCGCGGCCATGACCCTGACCGATGACACTGTCGTCACCGTCAACGTGGCCAAAAAGCCCGTTGTGAGCATCCAGACCATCCCCGCGAATGACCACGGCACTGTCGGGATGGAGGGCACGAAGGACGGAGAGTCCTTCTTCATCCGGGATGACAGCAGCTATGTGGACCTGGGGAGCGATCTCACCGTCACCCTCAGCCCCGACACGGGCTATGAGGTGGGCGGCAGCATCGATGCCGTCTACACCGACGGCACCGGCAGCACCACCGACGACAAGACCTTCACCATTTCCAACATCCAGACGAACCAGACCATCGAACCCGTCTGGACGGAGATCCCCACCGCGGCGGTCAGCCACTCTGTGGTGGACAAGAACGGTGACAGCACCGGCCTGGACGGCACCCTGACCATGTCCGTGACCCGCAAGGGCATGAGCGATTATGCCTTCACCGCCGGTGAGGACGGGACCGACGCGGTCTATCGCGACTCTGTCGTCACCTTCACCGCCACGCCTGCTGCCGGCTACAAGACCGGCAAGTGGATCGTGAACGGCGTGGAGCAGAGCACCGCTCCCACGCTGACCATCACCGGCAATACCCCGGCCAACCAGACCGTTCAGGTCCAGTTCGACCCCGTGGGCGAGGCGGTGACCTTCGGCTTTGACGAGAGTGGCTTTACCAACAAAGCGACACTCAGCGCCGTGTATCTGCCCAACGGCAGCAATACGGAGAGCGACTTCACCAGCGGCAACAAGCCCACGGCCAACGGCGTCATCACCTTCACGGTGGATGATCTGGCCGACGGCTATGAGGTGGAAGGCTGGTATGTCAACAGCGTCAGACAGGACGGCGAGACCGGAGAGACCTTCGACTATGACGTGACCGCCAATGTGGGCGCCAACGTGCAGGTCAAGATCATCCGCAGCTCCTACACCGTTACCTTCTCCGGCGCAAATGGTTCCGTCTCCGCCGCTGTGGGCGGGAACCCCATCAGCAGCGGCGACAGCGTTGTGGGCGACACCTCTGTTACCTTCACCGCCGCCCCCGCCGGTGCCACCGGCTACACCTTCGACGGCTGGACCGTGGACGGTGAGGCTTCGGAGAATACGGCAGAGTCCCTGACCCTGACCATCACCAAAGATACTGTGGTCAAAGCCAGCTACACCCTGGACGAGGTGCGCTACACCGTGACGTATGGCGTCATCGGTGAAAACGGCACCCTGTCCGTCCGGAAGTTGGACGCTGGAAACACCGCCGCCGCCGGCAGTGACGTGGTCTTTACCGCCACCCCCGCCGACGGCTACCGGGTCAAGGGCTGGTACAGTCATGCGGATGGTACGGCGGCGATCCCCGGCACCACCTTTGAGCAGAACAGCTACACCCTGGAAAACCTGCTTGCCAACACCAGCGTGTATGTGGCATTTGAATCCATCCCCACCTACGACATCACCGTGACCGTGACCGGACTGGGCGCCGTGACGGCCACCGTCAATGGTGAAACCGCAGAGATCACAAACAACAGGCTGACCGTCAGCCGCCATGACAATGTGGTGCTGACTGCTGCGCCCGATGCCCACCAGTACCTGACCGGCTGGACGCTGGACGGCGCAGATCAGGGCAACAGCAGCATGACCCTGACCCTCACCGATGTGACCGAGGCTCACACCGTGACTGCCGGCTTCGCGGCCAGCCAGCTGGTGAACTTCCAGACCAAGGTCGTGAACGCCGTGGGCGGCTCCCTGACTGCCAAGGCCGGTTACGGCGAGACCCTGAGCACCATTGACGCCTCCACCGGCATCAGCATCGAGAAGGGTAAGA
>Ga0129314_1000768_pt1 | contig 28933 bp, 27 predicted proteins | sample O1111metagenome_FD_94431 | JGI IMG/M metagenome (GOLD analysis project Ga0129314, IMG submission 94431) | Orangutan individual fecal microbial communities from fecal samples from Wisconsin, USA - O1111 metagenome | ecosystem: Host-associated > Mammals > Digestive system > Large intestine > Fecal... | reverse complement strand
GAAGCTGATTTTGAATACCCAGCTCCCGAAGCTCACAGGAAGCACGATTCGCTTCTTGCAGCGGCGCGGTTTCCGGTCGCGTCACCAAGAGCAGCGTGGTTTTGCTGCCGTCTGCAAGGGTATGCGGCATGTTTCCTCTGTATCTATTTCACCGTTTTTCATCGGCAGGCGCATACATCCAAATCCGAAGTTCTTTTTGATTTTATCCATGTTAAATACTCCTTCCCATTTCGTAGGCTTGTTTCAGTGACGGATGGCGGTATACGTCTCCCTTGTCCCATGTACCTGTTCCGAGGATAACGCCCGCTTCTTTTGCTCCCGGCAGACAGCGCAGATATCCGCGGAAGTCAGAGAGGGTCTCGTCCGCTGCATTGTGCTGAGGGTCTGCCGCCGTTACGATAAGGTAGAACGTCTTGTCCTTAATTTCCATGTAGTCGGGGAGACAGCGGTCTATCATGGCTTTCATCTGCGCGCATACGGAATAGAAGTACACGGGAGACGCCAGTGCGATAACATCCGCCGTTTTGAGCGCGTCCAGTACATTGACCATATCGTCTTTGCGAACGCATACGTGACTTTCCGTACATCCGTAGCAGGCGGCGCATGGAGCTATCTTTTTCTCCGCAAGCCTGATTTTCCGCGTCTCGTGTCCGGCTTCCGCAGCTCCTTTGAGAAATTCGTCGCAAAGTACGTCGGAATTTCCACCCCTGCGCGGACTGGAGCTGATTGCAAGTACCTTCATAATAACACCTCCGTTTGTTATGCTTATATTATAGCTTATCTTCACCATGCAATCAATTCTTCTTTTCACGCGTTTTGATAAGAAAAACTTATACGAAAAAATGCCGCCCAAAAATGAGACAGCACTTGTTTTATTCAAACTGGGCTTGCAGAATATCCGCAAACTCTTTCACATAGCGAACGGTATTGTCCTTTTTCCAGAACGCGCAGTAGTTTCGCAGTATCGGCTCTTCTCCCCGCACAAGAGGGATTCGGACTATGGATGTCCCTGCGGGTGCTGATTTTCCTGTTCCTTCGACCGGCATAAAACCCTTGCGCCCGATAACCATGAGCCGCGCTTCCTCGAGATTTTCCGCATAGAGAAATTCGCCGCGGAAGCCGACAACATCGCGGTAGTATTCCTGTTCCGTCTCACGCTGTGTCTCGGAGGCGACCAAAATGCACGGCGTGTTTTTCAGTTCAGATGGGGAAATGTGCTCCGTCTGTGCAAGCGAGCTGTGCGACGAGACTTCGATATAGCTTCGGCAGGTTGTCAGAATCAGATTGACATATTCGTCCGAAAACGCGCGCCGCTGATCGTTCAGTACAATGTCGGCGTTTCCCGTGCGAAGAAGGTTGTACAGCTCCTCGTGATTGCCGTAAGCGACCGACATCTCCACATCAGGATGCTTTTCGGAAAACAGCTCCAGTGCGCGATGGAATTCTACCTCCGTGTAACAACGCAGATACCCGATTTTAAGCTCTTCCTTATTGCTGCGGGCGATTTTTGCGGCTTCGATGCACATCCTCTCATAATCGGCAGTCAGAATGAGACTTTTTTGATAGAAATATTCGCCTGCCGGAGTTAACGTGAAGCTGCGGTTTTTTCGCTCGAGCAGTTTGAAACCAAGTTCTCGCTCCAAAGCCTGAATCTGCTGTGATGTGGCGGACTGTGAGATGAAGTTTTCCACCGCCGCCTCGGAGAAGCTGTTCAGCCGCACGACCGACTGGAAATATTTGATCTGTTTCAGCATATTTTGCCCTCGCTTTGCCGATGGTACTGTGTATATGATAGCACATTCCGGCGGGCGTGTCAATGAAATGGGGGCTTGCTTTGCGTTATTCCCCCACTATAACAAGCGCCCTCACACGACCGAGAAGCGACGCAAACCGCTCGTCCTCACGCACAGCGTCAAATTCCTCTGCGTCAAATTCGCTTACGTACCTGCTAGGGAAGATGTTGAAGCAGCTTGAGATACCGTCTAAAAACGACGACAACAAAATCCCCTTTTCCTTTGCGCCGTCAGGGTCAACCGTCGGAGATTCCCACCGAACTGACGCTTCCCACTCCATTCCGTCAAGCCAGCTGCATGAGGCCGGTATCGGCGCGTCGTCCTGCAGCTTCATTATATTTTCAAGCAGCTCTACGCAGTCCGAGAGGGTGTCCATTGCTTCTTCGTATTTTTTCATTTTCGCGAGTCGGTGCGCACGTGCAAAGCCGAGATACAGTCTGTCGTCCGACCATATGTCAGGCTCGTTTCCGTTTGGCTTGTCGCGCATCAGGTCGATAAACCTCTCCTGAAATTCGCATATGTAGTCGAGCTTTTCCCAGTAATCATTGATTCCGACTAAGTTGTAGTTAAATAAAATCGCGGAAACAGCCGACCAAAGCTGATAACGGCGCTCAGGCTCAAATTTCTCCTCGTCACCCAAGCGAAGATAGCGGTCAAAGAGCAGCTTTCGTTTTGAACAGTCGAGCGCGGTGGTGTTGTTTTTCAAAAATCCGTCTAAATGCTCTTCGTCCTCGATATTCGCCATAGTTTGTATTACATGAGAATTCATCGGGTGCTTTATCAAATATTCCTCCGCTGTCAGACGTACTTCCGGCAGTATCTTCGGGTCTCTGTATGCGCGTTCATTTCCGATCCACAGACGCCACGAGCGGTTGCATCCGATGTAATTCCTGCGTATGTCTGACAGTATCGCCTCTATTTTCTCCGCGTCATAGCTTTCCTTCATGCATTCACGGCTCAGCTCGTCAAACGCTTCATCGGCAGCCTTTTCTTTTTCAAACTGCGGCATACCGATAAGCTCGTCGACGGACACTGACAAAAGCTCCGATATCGCGGGCAAAAGCTCAAGGTCGGGGTAGGTCGTTCCGTTTTCCCAGCGGCTTACGGACTGATATGTCACGCCGAGACGCTGTGCTAGCTGTTCCTGCGTCATGTCGTTCTTTCTGCGGAAGCTGCGGATGTTCTCTCCTATGGTAAGTTTCATGCTGTCCTCCTGTGTATTTTCTTGCCGGCAAGATAATTCTATCAAAAAACGGCGAGATAATCAATAACGCATTAAGTGAGAGGGATTGCCGCTTTGTGTTATACCGCAAATAAAAAAGAGTCTTTCGACTCTCCTTTATATCCGCTTCACGCAGGTCTGTATCACGGAAATAACGTGCTCTATGCTGTCTGCGCAGTCGGTTTTCAGCCATTCGTTTATGACCGCCATAATGCCGTGTATGTGAAACTGCAAAATGTAGTTTTGGTCTTCTGCGGGAACTTTGTATCGGTTCAAAATCGGCGTCAGTATGTATCGGTTAAGGTCCGTATACGCATCGTACATCCGAAGTGCCGCGGCTTGCTCTACGCTTGTGCGGAAGATTCGTCTGTGCTCCTTTATGTATGTCAGATACGGCGTCAGATATTCCGGCGTGATAAGGTACAGCTCCTCAATAGGGCATTCGTTCAGTTTTTTCAGAAAGTCTGCCGTGTCATATGGCATGAACTCCACGAACCTGTCTATGATGTGCTGTACGCTTTCTTCGAGAAGGTCTCCCACCGTTTCATAGTGCAGGTAGAACGTAGAGCGGTTGACGCCGGCTTTTTCGCAGATTTCCTTTACCGTAATGTAGGCGAAATCCTTTTTCTCTATCAGCTCCAGAAATGCCTCGTCCATGCGTGCGGCGGTTGCGAAATATTTACTCTCTGATTTGTTCATCGGACTTCACCTCGTCTTTTGCATTTCTACTTCTGTACAGCATATACGCCGCCGTAAGAATCACTCCTGCCCACACAATCCCTCCGGTTATCGTGTTCATCAGCCTGCGAAATACATAATCATTATCTGAAAACTGCGATATCATTGCCGTTTGCAGACAGAGAACGGACATCAGCGCGGAGACGAAATTCAGAACTTTAGCGGCGGATAAAATCGGACTGCCAAGCCTGCGGTATCTTACAAGATTGACAACGGACATTGCCATCGTGTAGAAGGTGTACATCGCTGTCAGATATATGACGTGTCCGGGATATGAAAGTTCCGAGTTGTTCATCACCATCTGCAAAATCATCCCGCCCATCGGAATATTCAGGGCAAAAAGCAGCCATGCGGTTCTTCGGTAACAGAGAGCTTCACTTGCATGACATCTGCGGCTTAATATCAGCGACAGCCTTATCAGCCCAAGCGCAAGATAATAAACCGCCATGGAAATAAACCACATCGAAGCGTATCTGATGCCTGCGTAAATACGGAAAACCACGTAGAAGAAGTTGACAGCCGCACCCTGATAAATACCGACACTCCCACGGAAAGAGATGTCGTCCATGTATCGCCTGACAAACGGAACGCGGCTTATTCGTAGTGTGATTCTTGTTTTAGCATTGCGAATCAGCTTCGGCAGGGGAAGGAGCAGTATCGTAAGACAGTACGCCGACAGGACGAAAATCGGATAAGCCGCCGCGCTGTTGAGCCTTTCTGTGAGAAAAATCAGTATGAGAGCGGAAAACACAACTGTCGGCACGATGAGCATGACGAGCTTCGGCGGATACAGCACCTTTTTCAGTACCGCGAGCAGTTTCTCCACGGCTTATTTTCCGCTTATCTCTTTGGCAAGCTCCATTATCTCAAAGGCGTACTTCTTCTTGCCGTTCTCGAGTATGCGCTTGTAGATGGGATAGTTCACGCTCATACCAACCATGCCGATAATGCCTATGATGATTCCGGCAATGAATGAGACCTGAGTTCCGCCGCCGATTTGTCCCATAGCAAGGCACATGCCGGTACCGAAAACGAGAGCCGAGACGACGCCGAGAGTGTAGGTGAAAATATGAGCTGGCAGCTTTGCCTTTGCGTCGAGCTTTCTGAGTGCAACGACCTTTGATGTTTCCTTAGGCGCGTATTCGTTAGCGAGTTGTTCTGCGTAAATTTTATCTGTGTTCATGGCTTACAGCCTCCTTTGTTTGATGGCTTTATTATAGCACCCACGGAGGATGAACAGAACAACACGGATGCGGATTTGTGTCGATATGCAGCAGAATAAAAAATGAGCCCGGTGCAGTGTCGAGCTCGTTTTTTTATGTTAAGTTATGCTTGCGGGATAGTTCTCCCCCTCAGTTCACCTTGGACACGATAACATCCGCTTTGCCTGTGACCTCAACGCTGCCGCTTCCTGCGGGAATGAAGAAGCTGTCACCGCGCTTTGCGTCATATCCGCCGACTTTGCAGTTTTCCGCGTCAAGCACGAGCACGGAGAGGAAGCTGTCGGCTTTCGCGTCAAGAACAACCTTTCCGTCAACGCTGTACTTCTTTACCGTGAAGTAGTCGCAGGACGCAAGAGCAGTGCCGCCGTCGTTTTCATCGGGCTTTGAGAAGCGTATCTTGTCAATCTCTTCCGTGGTGCGGAGCTTTATAACGTCAAGCGCTTTTTCCGTGTGGAGCTGTCTCGGCTTTCCGTCGGAACCCTTGCGGTTGTAGTCGTAAACTCTGTATGTTATGTTGGAGTTCTGCTGAATTTCCGCGATGAGAATGCCTGCGCCGATAGCGTGAACCTGTCCAGACGGGATGAAGTATACCTCTCCCTTGTGAACGGGAACGAAGTTGAGCATTTCTTCCGTGCGTCCCTCGTGAACAGCCTTCGCAAATTCTTCAACTGTGCAGCCTTCCTTCAGTCCGTAAACAAGGCGCGCGCCTTCTTCCGCTTCCATGATATACCACATTTCCGTCTTGCCGAATTCACCCTCGTGCTTGAGACCGTATTCGTCGTCGGGATGAACCTGAATGGAAAGGCGGTCGGCGGCGTCAATGAACTTTATTAGGAGAGGAAAGCGGTCGTACTTTTCGCAGTTTGTTCCGAGTATGCCGACTCTGTCCTCAGCGATGTATTCACCCATTGTCTTGCCGGAGTATTCGCCGTTCGCGATAACGCACATTTCGCCGTCACGCACGGTAAGCTCCCACGATTCCGCAATTTTATCAAACGGTGCTGTTTTGCCGTATTCTTTTTTGAGCTTGTCTCCGCCCCAGATTATCTCCTTGGAAACGGGAGTCATGAGCATAGCATATTTTTTCATTTTATATAGCTCCTTAATTTATTGTAATCGGAATTATTCTTCGTCAAACACAAGCCGGTCAAGCCATAGGTCGCGCAGATCCATTGTAAGACCGCGGTGTGAGTTGCGGTATTTGCAGCACGCGCGTATCATGTCGGGCATATTTTCGTGAAGGATTCCGTATTTTTCTATAAGATTGGTTTTTATGAGAGGGATTATATCCGAGCAGACAAACTTTGCGTCGTACTCTATTATAAGCAGGTGCGGGCTGAGTATCCTTATGACGGTTCCCACAGCGGAAGAGAGCGTGTCGGCGTAGGCTTCGATGTCGTCGCATTTTTCAAGCTTGTCTTCGAGCGTCTCGCCGTCGGAAAAACGCATAGCACCGAACTGGCAGGCGTGCTTGTCCTTCCCGAGAATGAGATTACCGCCAACAAGATAAGCTCCGCAGACGTATGAGTTTCCTATGTACCAGTAGACTATGTTCTTTTCCTTATAATTATCAACGTGGGTGATGTTTGACTTAGCCGCGGCGTTCACCTGCGAGTCTATGCGGATTATCATGCCGGGGAAGTGCTTCGCTACAGTCCGCTCAAGGCTTATAGTGCAAAGCTCGGGAACACGGCTCGAGATAACGCGGTCGCTGTCGCTGTTGTACGGACCCGATACCGCGATTCCTATTCCGAAGCAGTTTTCGAGCGAGAGCTTTGTGTCTATCGCAGCCTTTGTTTCAGCGAGAAAACAGCCGAGGTTCTCTTCAAACGTCAGCTCGTTTCTGTACTGATACTGCGATTTTTCCGTCATTGAGAGACGAAGGTCAAGCACGGCGTAACGGAATTCATACGATGTGAAGTCGAGTATAAGCGCGAATTTGTTTTCGTTCACACTGAGCATACCCGCACGTCTGCCTGCCTGCGGTCTTACTTCCTTGACTTGGGATATGATTTCAAGGTCGAGCAGAGCGTCTGCTATTTTTCCGATAGTGACAAGGCTCAGTCCCGTTTTTTCGGATATTTCGGCGCGGCTGATTTTTTCCGAGTCGGCAATGGAGGTGAAAATAGCTTTGATACTTTCGTATTTGATGCTCCTTAGACTGATGTTGTTCATTACCCGCTCCCCTGTTCAAGCTATTTTTACAAGCTATTTATATACTACCTTAAATTATTATACCTAAGAATTATTAAAATGTCAATAAAAATTTTTACTATATATTTTAATATGCTATTTCGAGGAAAAATTCTGTTTTGCCGATAAATTTCACTGTTTGTATTTTCAAAAAACAGGAAATATGATATACTGTTACAGTAAAAATATCACATGGAGGCGAGCTTGACGCATGGCTGAAAATTATCCTACAATATGTATGTTCCTCTCTTTTTTCGTCTCGTCCTGCCTTCTCTCATATTTCCCGGGAAAAGCTAAGATAGCGCTTGCCGCCGTGTGTATGGTTTCCGTTGTTCTGGCGGTAGTGAATCCGAGAAAAATCCTTCGTGAAACGCTGAGACGCACTGCCGTGATGTCGCTTTGTGCAGTGGTTTTGTCGTGCGCGGTGTCGTATTGTGCGTTTGATGTTTACGCCGCGGGAATGGACAAGCTCGACGGTGAGCGCGACTACGTAAGATTCAAGATAAACGAGTGCTACAGCTCGCTTCCGTATGAGGCAAGGTACAAGGCAACCGTAATGGAATCGTCCGTTATCCCGAAAGGAACGCGCGTTGTGCTTGAAGCCCAGTCGTCACAGCTTGAGCGTGGAAGCATGGTTCAGGGAGAGGTCGAATGCCTGAAACTTGACGGATATCTCGGCTCGTTTGACGCGAAGAGCTACTATAACTCAAAAAACATAATGCTCGTGTGTGAAGCCGAGGAGCTTGAGTACATAGGCCGCGACAGCCGTTTTTCTCTCACAGACGCCTTCGCCGGAATAAACGAAAAGCTCGCTTCAATGATAAACGCGCATACTGACGGGCAGGCGGGAGGACTTTTGTCTGCGGTTCTGCTCGGAAACCGTGACGGCATATACGACTCAAACAAGCGCGATTTCCGAAGACTGGGAATATCGCACCTTCTCGTAGTGAGCGGAACGCATTTTGCCGTAGTCGTTACAATGCTTGAAACTTCGCTGAAGAAGCTGAAAATAAAACGCAAGGTCAGATGTGCTGTCAACATTGCCGCAGTGCTTTTCTTCATGGCGCTCACCGGAATGACTCCCTCGGTTGTACGAGCGGGAATTATGCATATCCTCGCGCAGCTTTCAATGATAATCTCGCGCAAACCCAATACCGTAAATTCCTTTGCGCTGTCGGGAAGCATAATCGTATTGTTTACTCCTCTCGCGGCGGGTGACTGCGGACTTCAGCTTTCGTTTGCCGCTACCTACAGCTGTATCGTGTCAAGAATGTTCGGCGCAGGCGTTTACAGGGGACTAAAGCTGTGGCTCAGAGGAAAGATTCCGCACATGAAAAAGCTCATCTCCGCCGTCATGTCTTTGGTGCAGACAGTTTTCATGACGAGCTTTGTGTGCGTCAGCCTTCTCCCGCTCATTTGGCTGAATTTCGGCGAGATTTCTCTTCTGTCCGTACCGGCGAACATTTTATTCATCCCGCTTTTGTCGCTTCTCATGTACCTCGGCGGCGCGTATCTTATCCTGTATCCGCTTAGGCTGTTCATCGTACCTCTTGCGACGATTATAAACATGTTCTGCTCGTTCATCTCGAAGGCTGCGCAAACACTCGGTCGGCTTGACGGCGCGGTGGTGTCGATAAACTATTCTTTCGCGCTGTATTTTCTCATTCCAATGACGTTTCTGATTTTAATCCTGCCGTATGTCAGCCGAAAGATGAAAAAGCGTGTGTTCGCGTCGGTTGCGGCAGTGTTTGTCGTGTTTATCGCAGTCGTGCTTTCCGTTCGAGCGCATGAGAAAAGCGAAACATATCTCGTGTATTCGGCGGAGAAAAAGAACGACGGCTTTGTTCTGCGCTCGGAGGGAAAGCTGCTTCTCACTGAAATATCCGACGCGTCGTACAGTTTTATTTATAATCTTCTTTACGATATGGAGCCGCTTCACTCTACCGAAATAGAATCCGTTCTTGTGACGCACTACCACAGCAAGCACCTGAGACTTATCGGCAGACTTTGCGAGAGGGAAATCGTGAGAAACATTATCCTTACAAAGCCGCTTAACGAAAAAGAAGAGTCAGTGTTCCGTTCGCTCGTAAGTATAGCGAAAGAAAACGGAGCCGGAGTCAGCGTGTATTCCGTCGGTTCGGAAATACCGTTTTACGGATGCAAAATCACCTGCGAGAGGGAATATCTCAGCCGCTCGACCCATCCTATAACAAGCGTAAAAATCGAGACGGATGAGAAAACCGTATACATAGCGTCGTGCTCGTTTAACGAAATGACGTCATATGACAGCATCGGAACAGCGGAAAGCTCGGACGTTTTGATACTCGGCAGGCACTCTCCCGTATATAAAAAAGTCTTCGGACTTACGTTTGATACTAATCCGGAGACTGTGCTTGTGTCCGACGCGGCGTATGCTTCTGCCGACGAGGTAACACGGGAATATTTTGACAGCTATGCAATAATCGGCGGTGACGGGGTGGAGGTAAAGCTGAACTAAAACAGCGGCATTTTCGAGTTCAGCCACAAAAGCAGCACCGCTTGAAACACCATGATTATCGGTATGCCGAGCATGAACTTGATGTGCTTTGTCTTGTGGCGGATGAGCAGCATGGTGATGTACATAGCGAGAGAGCCGCCGAGAGCAGACAGAAGCAAAAGCGAAGCCTCGGGTACTCTCCATCCGCCTTTTTTCGCCATTTTCTTGTCGTAGATTGTCGTGTAGATGGATATGAGCGAGGTTACGCAGATAAGAATTACTATAAATGTAAAATACGGGTTCTTCATTGCAGCTTCCTTGCCTCCGACTGAGCCATTTCGTCGCAGCGTTCGTTGTACTTGTGACCAGCGTGACCCTTCACCCAGCAGAATTCCACCTCGTGCTTCTCGCATAAATCGAGCATCTTCTGCCACAGGTCGGGATTGAGCGCGGGAGTGTTGTCGCTTTTACGCCAGCCTTTTTTCTTCCACGATACCGCCCATCCCTTACCCATTCCGTCGCATAAATACTTTGAGTCGGTTGTCATTTTCACCTTGCACGGTACCTTGAGGGCTTCGAGGGATTTTATTGCCGCGGTAAGCTCCATGCGGTTGTTTGTGGTGTCGCGCTCTCCCCCCGACATTTCCTTCTCGATACCGTTGTAGATGAGCACAGCGCCCCATCCGCCCGGTCCGGGATTTTTCAGGCATGAGCCGTCCGTGTATATTTCAACAAACTTTTTTTCGGTCATAATGTTATCCTTGAGTTTGATTAGTGGATATATTTTATCATAACCGCCGCAGAAAAGCAAGACCGGGTTATGTTATCATTGACAAAAGGCATAAAACAGTTGTATAATATATAAAACTACACTTTTTCTGAGGTTGCCGCGATTATGGATGAAGAAAAACTGAAATCAATACGAGACGAATATCTCACGCGCTCCGATAAGGTGGACTATTCTCTCGACTTGCCGGAAGCGGAAACCGACGTCATGCTCGCGCTGTGGAGAGGAGAAGGACCTTATAATACCTCAAAGGTGATGAAGCTGATAGGAGAGCAAAAAGGCTGGAAACCGTCTACGCTGATATCGTTCCTCTCGCGCCTTGAAGAAAAAGGATTCATAATGTCATATAAAGACGGAAAAGAAAGATTCTACATACCGCTTGCGGAAAAGGAGATTTACGTAAAGCGGCTTACGGAAAAGTTCGTCTCGAAATATCACGGGAACTCGATATCAAGCCTTCTCGATTCTGTTTATTCCGACAGAGATTTTTCGGACGACGACATAGACGAGCTAATCGCATGGCTTGAAACACGGCGCGTGAGATAAAATGGAGTTAAACAAAGCGCGCTTTTACGATATTGTCTGCGGCTCGGTCAAGGCTGAGCACGAGAGGTACAATATCGGCACATACAAGGAAAAAGAGCTTCATATCATACTGAAAAAATACTTCGAGCCGGACAGTACATATCACGAGATAAAAACAAACGGATTCATAGCTGATATTAACCGCGACGGAGTTATAACCGAAATCGAAACCTCAGGCTTTTCCGGACTAAGGCCGAAGCTCGGAGCGTACCTGCCGGAGTATAAGGTAAGGCTCGTGTACCCTCTGGCGGAGAAAAAATACGTGATGTGGATAGACCCCGACACCTCCGAGATTTCTCCTAGAAAAAAGTCTCCGAAGAAGGCGGGCATATACGACCTGCTTTACGAGATGGTGTATATTCTTCCTTATATAAAAGACAAAAACCTCACGTTCGTTTCCCCGAGGCTTGAGGTAGACGAGTACAGACTTCTTAACGGATGGAGCAGGGACAGAAAACGCGGCTCTACAAAATACGAAAGAATGCCGACGGATATTTTAGGGTTTGTTGAGATTGCGACCGATGAGGACTTTCTCGCTGCAATACCCGAAGAATGCACGGGAGAATTCACCGTTCCCGAATTTGCGAAAGCGGCGAAAATACCGCGAAGACAGGCGTCGGGAGTTGTAAAGGTTCTCGCCGAGAGGGGAATTGTGGAGAGGACAGGCAAAAAGGGAAGAGCTTACCTCTACAAAACAAACGCACAGATTACGAAAAATTAAAACTGTGCTTAAAATTTAATTAAACATATTGAATTCGACGGCGGGTTTAATTATAATATTATAGGAACAAAAAAATACCAGAAAAGGACGGTAAAAAAACATGGAATACGGAATCCAGATGTACAGCCTTCGCGACATTACAGACAAGGATCTTGACGGAGCTCTCCGCGCTGTTGCCAAAATGGGCTACAAAACAGTAGAATTTGCGGGATTCTTCGGACACTCCGCAGAAGAAGTACGCGCTATGCTCGACAAGTACGGTCTTGTATGCAGCGGTACTCACTCGGGACTCGGCGATCTCGTGAACAACTTTGATGAAACCGTAAAGTATCATCAGACAATCGGCAACCACAACTATATCATCCCCGGACACGACCTCAGCACAAAGGCAAAGCTCGATGAGTTCATAGCTCAGTGCAACGAAATCGCTCCGAAGCTCAGAGAAAAGGGAATTGAGCTCGGCTACCACAACCATTCTCACGAATTCATTCCCACCGCTGAAGGATACGAAATCCACAAGGAGCTTGAAGAAAGATGCGATGTATTCTTCGAGCTTGATACATATTGGTCATTCGTAGCGAAGAGAGACCCCGTCTCCGAAATGGAAAGACTTAAATCCCGTCTCCGCTGCATACACCTCAAGGACGGCTCACCTGAGGGCAAGGGATGCTCTCTCGGTGAGGGCGCAGCTCCCGTTAAGGCAGTACGCAAAAAGGCAATCGAGCTTGGCGTAGGCATAGTAGTTGAGAGCGAAGGTCTTGACCCGACAGGCAAGGAAGAAGTCGAAAGATGCATTAACTTCCTCAAAGCCTGCGACGCCGAAGACGCTGAATAATTGTTTTTAACTTAAAACAGTTAATTTAACAGAACGATTTTTTAAAGGAGCGCTGCGCATAAGTGGCAAACAGGAATAATAATTTTAATTTTAAAATACCCGGAATAATAATTCTTCTCTCGTTTATATTCTGCTGGCCGGTCGGAGTGGTGCTTCTCATTCTCCGATCCATATCAAGTGCGAACTCAAACACGAGACATGAGTACAGACAGGAAAAACGCGAGAATACTGCGCAGACGTATAACTACAACTATAATTATAATTACAACTACGGCAACGCAAAAGAAAGCATAAAAAAGGAAAACGCAGCTCCGAAAACCGAAGAGATAAAATCTTCAAAGAGAAAAGCGTCTCTCCTTTTAAAGCTGTTCGGCGGAGGTGCGCTGTGCAGTTTCCTGTTGTCCGCGTTCTTCTTTCTCGGACATATCGCTTCCGGATTTGTGTCAAACACGCCTATTCTCCTCGCCGGAATATTCCTTGCACTGGGCGGCGGGCTTCTTTTGGGTGCGTCTCTCACGAAAAAGCGTGACACGAGACTGCAGAGGATCCGCGCTATCGTCGGCAACAAGAAGAGCATTAATCTTGTGAAGCTGGCAAGCGCGTCAAACTCAAGCATAAAAAAGATACGCCGCGACGTGCAGAGCCTTATTGACAGCGGTGAATTCGGAGACGGCGCGTATATCGACCTCGGAACAAACAACCTCATGATAACCTCCGACGCCGAACCCGACGACCCCGAAATGTTCGATTATAAGAGCCTTTACGAGGATATTCTTAAAAACGAGAGAAAGTCCGAAAAGTCCGCTCAGACGGAAGAGAAGAGCGAGAACAAGGCGGACGAAGAAAAGAAATCCGATGAGGAGCACTTTAATTCGATAATCCGCGAGATAAGACGGCTCAATGATGAAATTGAGGATAAAGACGTGTCGGACAAAATTGATGTGATCGAAGCGCACACCAAAAACATTTTCGATTATGTCACCGAAAATCCCGAAGCCATGCCGCAGATACGAACCTTTATGAACTATTATCTTCCCACAACGCTGAAGCTGCTCCAGTCCTACAGCAGGATAGAGAGAGTCGGCGTCGCGGGCGAGAATATGCAGAAATCGAAAGAAAATATCGAAAAAACTCTTGATTTGCTTGTTATAGGCTTTGAACAACAGGTCGACCAGCTCTTCAAAAAAGAATATATTGATATTTCAAGCGATATCAGCGTTCTCGAACAGATGATGCAGAAGGACGGTCTTGATGGCAGAAACGATTTTGACATTAGCTCCTACGTCGAAGAAGCTGCTCCGGCTGAAAGTCCCGTTCTGCGCGTTCCTTCGTCAAAAACCGAGGAATATTCTGACGACATCAGCGATGATCTCACAGGAGGCGCGGCGGCTCAGTCTGCTCCTAAAAACTAAATACAAAAGAGGCTGTTGCAATATCGCAATGACCTCTTTTTTCTCTAAAACTTTAACACAGCGGAGAATTATATGGAAATACTTGTAGTGTTTAAAACTCACCTTGACCTCGGATATACCGACCTTGCGGCAAATATCGAGAAAAAATATATCGAAAACTATATCCCCCACGCGCTCGACCTTGCGGAAAAAATGAAAGGCAGTGCGGACGAATTCATCTGGACGACAGGTTCTTGGCTGATTCAGCGATTCCTCGACAGCTCCGACGAAAACCGCGCACGTATGGAAAAAGCGATAGATGACGGACTTATCTCGTGGCACGCGCTTCCGTTCACCATGCATATTGAAATGATGGATAAGCCGCTGTACGAGTACGGTCTTACTCTGTCGAAAAAACTGGACGAACGCTTCGGAAAGAAGACAATTGCCGCAAAATGCACCGACGTTCCCGGATTCACAAAAGCTGCCGTTCCGCTTCTCGCAAAAGCAGGAGTAAAGCTCGTTCATATCGGAGTAAATCCCGTCAGCGCTATCCCGTGTGTGCCGAACGTGTTCCGATGGAAGGTGGGGGATGAGAGCATAATCGTTATCTACGACAAAGACTACGGAAGAATAACGCCGCTTCCCGGAACTGACAAGCTGCTGTGCTTTGCCATGACGGGGGATAACTGCGGACCGCAAAGCCCGGAAGAGATTCACGCGTTCTACGAGAGAATCAGAGCCGACTATCCTGGAGCATACGTACACGCCTCCACCCTTAACGAAGCCGCAAAAGCTCTTGAAGAAGCCGCGCCAGAGCTTCCCGTATTCGAGGGAGAGATAGGCGACAGCTGGAACCACGGATATCAGGCTGACCCGAAGAAGATGACGACATACCGCATCATGCTGAAATACGCGGAAACTCTTCCAGAGAGCGAAAAAGAAAAGGTATATTCGGAACTCTTAAAAGTTGCGGAACATACCTGCGGACTTGGCGGCAAGAGCTACGTAAACGACGACGGAAACTACTGCCGTGATGATTTTGAACTGGCGAGAAGAAGCGGAAAATACGACTATTCCGAAAAATCATGGGAAGAACAGCGTGAGTATGTGACAGCCGCCGTAAATTCGCTTGATGAAAAATACCGCAAAGAAGCCGAGAAGCTTGTCAGCGAGTGGAAGAGAACCATGCCGCCTATAACATCCGACAGACTTGAGATAGGCAAGCCGTTTGATTTGGGTAGATTCAACCTCACTGTAGGAAACGACGGCTCTGTGCGCTGTGTCAAGCTCGACGGCAAGAACTGCACCGAACCTTGGATACGTCTGTTCAGATTCGAGTATGAGCTGTTCAGTCACGCCGACACAATGCGCTTCGGTGAGCAGTATTTCCGCTCGATAGTCGGTTGGGGATATGATGACTTTACAAAGCTCGGTCTTGACGAGTCGCCGAACTCACACATTCTTGCCGGAGCTCACGCGGATTTATTATACCGTCTCGGCGATTCCGTTGTGTGCAGAATGAGCGCGGAACCTGTCCTTCACGAAAAATACGGCTGTCCCGCGAGATTCACTCTGACCCTCACTCCACATGACGACGAGATTTACGCCGATTTTGCATGGTACGGCAAGCCCGCGTCAAGAATACCCGAGGGAATGTGGCTCTCGTTTGACGGCGGAGAGGGAGAGATGGCTGTCAGAAAGCTCGGAATGTGGATTGACCCGCGCGAGACCGTGAAAAACGGCGGAACATCGCTTCACGGAACTGATTTCGGTGCGAAAAACGGCGGAATGCTTGTCGAAACAAAGGACTGTTCACTGCTGAGCTTCGGCGGAGGTCTTTGGAACTACACTAACCGCACTCCTGTAGAGGGAGACGAGCTGAGGTTCTGCCTGTACGATAATCAGTGGAACACCAACTTCATGCTCTGGTTCGGCGAGGACGCGAGATTCAGGTTTACCGTAAAATTCGCGGAATAATAACAAAACTAAGGTGGGATTTTTTAGTCCTGCCTTATTTTATTCCGAGCAGTTTTTTTGCGTTCCCCGAGAATATATTTTCCTTCAGCTCATCCGTCAGCGTGAGGGAAGAGACAAAGCCGTATGTATCCTTCGCCGAGCACCACGGACAGTCGCTGCCGAACAGTATCATTTCGCTTCCGTGACGTGTAAGCATTTTCTCAGCGAGAGCTTTGTCAAGTCCGTATCGTGTACCCATCGAGGTGTCTATCCACAAATTCTTTCCGATGAGCTTGTCCGATACCTCTTTGTACAGCGCGTTTCCGCCGAAGTGAGCCGCAATGAGCTTTGTTTTCGGTGAGCGCGAGAGCCTGTTCAGTATGGCGTCCGGCGGTGCGTAGATTTTGTTCGGTGAATATGCGTCAAAACCGGCGTGAATGAGAACGAACATATCGTATTCCGCCGCGAGTGAGAATATCTCGTCAAATTTCGCGTCGTCTATCATCACGCCCATGTAGTCGGGGTGCAGCTTAAGTCCTTTTATTCCGGCAGAGTGCAGCTTTTCTATCTCTTCCGCAGGCGCAGGATAGTCCGGGTGAATGCTTCCGAGAGGGACAAGGCGGTCTCCGTGAGCTTTGAGCGTATCGACAGCGAATGAGTTTACTTTTATGTTCTGCTTCGGATTTGTCGCGATGTTGCACACGACCGAGATGTCCACGCCGTCCTCGTCCATGCTTTTTATAAGTCCCGATACCGTTCCGTCATTTGTCGGAGCAAAATCCACACGCCCTCCGAGAGACGACATAGCGCGTGAAGCCAGTGCATCCGGAAAAGCGTGAGTGTGAAAATCAATGAGCATTATTATGCCTCCGTTAATTATTACCGAAAAAATACGTTTTGTTTAGTATAGAATAATAGAATTTCAACGGTTTTAACAAATTACAAATAATATATTAAAACTTTGTGAAACGCTTGATATTCAAGCCGAAAAGAGTTACAATAAATATAATGGGGTAGATTGGTATCTTAATATCAGTGTACCCGATGCCTGCGTGATAATTATAATATTTTGCGTGGGAAGAACGATTATTATACTACATGGAGGATATATGGATAAAAACATGACCCAAAACGTATCCGCCGAATGCCCGAAGACAGCCGCTGAATTCCGTTCTCTTCTTTTGAAGAACGAAAAGCAGGGTAAGGGCGGTGTGCTCAGTGCAAGAGAACGCATTGAGTCCCTCTTCGACGAGTGTACGTTCACAGAAATCGGAGCTTATACCGCAAGACGTATGAGCGAGTACGACAAAAGCTCTCCCGATGAATTTGAAAGCGTTATCTGCGGCTACGGTGCTGTAAACGGATGCCTTGTATATGCTTTCTCCCAGGACATGAACAGAACAAAAGGCGCTGTAAGCGAAGCCGCCGCAAACAAAATCTGCGGTATCTACAAGCTCGCTGTACAGAACGGATGCCCCATCGTCGGTATCTTTGACAGTGCAGGCGCGTACCTTCCCGAAGGAGTAAAGGCTCTCGCAGGATACGGTAAGCTCATGGCGGCTGTTTCAAAGGCTTCCGGAGTTATTCCGCAGGTGGCAATAGTTACCGGTGTTGCAGAAGGCGCGTCCGCTGTTATCGCTTCTATGTTCGACTTTGTTATCGCTACAGAAAACTCCAAGATTAGCGTAAATCCTCCCTTCATCGTAGGCGGAGGAAAGACCGAGGATTCCGTTGAAGCAGGTCTCGCCGCAAAGGTTGTAAAGACTGACGCAGAAGCTATAGCCGCCGCTCGCGAACTTGTTTCCTTCATTCCCCAGAACAATGAAGACGGCGCGTTTGAGACAGAGAACAACGACGAGGTCAACCGCCTTATCGAAGCCGACACAGCTGACGCAAAGAATCTCATTTCCGCGTTTGCCGACAACGGTAAGTACATTGAGCTTTACGCAGACTACGCAAAGAGCGTTACAACAGGTCTTGTTTCCCTCGGCGGTACCGTATGCGGCGTTGTAGCTACAAACCATACCGAAAACGAAGGCAGACTTACCTCCAAAGCCGCAAGAAAAGCGTCCAGATTCGTTTCCTTCTGCGACTGCTTCGGACTTCCCGTTATCACTCTCGTAGACTCCGAAGGTTTTGAAGTATGCGGATGTGAAGAAAAGAATCCTTATTCCTCTGAAATAGGCAAGCTCGCGTCGGCATATGCGTCGGCTGAAGTTCCGCTCATTACTCTTGTAACAGGCTCGGCTTACGGCTCCGTATTCTCCGTTCTCGGCTCAAAGTCAATCGGCGCGGATATCGTTTTCGCACTTGAAGACGCTAAAATCTCCTGCCTCAACGCAAAGTCCGCCGTAGCTCTCCTCTGGAACGACAAAATCTCCGCGGATGTTTCCCGTGAAGCTCTCGAAGAAAAGTGGAACGAAACCGTTGCAAATCCCTTTGAAGCCGCAAAAGCCGGAGAAGTTGACGATATCATCGAAAAGGGTGAAATCAGACAGAGACTTGCCTCCGCTGTAATGATGCTTTCATCAAAGAACGCGGAAATTCCTTATCGCCGTCACGCAAATATGCCTCTTTGAGGATGCTTCTGAGATAAAATTTCAGACAAAACCGTAAGAAAGGATATTTGTATATGAATTATTTACCGTTATATTTGGTATATAACCCGCCGCATGATACACTTGCCGAAAAGCTGTCTCTCTGCGGCTCAATGCTCCTGCGCGGTATGGGAACGGTGTTCCTTGTGCTTATCGTCCTGTGGGGAATAATCGAGCTGTTCAGCTATGTTTCCACATCCGGCGAGAGATCCGCAAAGAAGAAGGAAGAAAAGAAAGCTCCCGCGGCAGTACAGGAGACCAAGAAAGAAGAAGTCGTAAAGACTGTCGAAGAAGCTCAGCCCGAAGCCGCTCCCGAACCAGCAAATGACGACGGCGCGGTAGTTGCTGCGATAATGGCTGCAATAGAAGCGTACAGACGCGAAGAAGGAACATATTCTCTCCCCTACAGAGTAGTATCATTCAAGAGAAAAAATACAAAAAACAGCCGCGGCTGATTTATTTGAATTAATCGGAGGAAAATCATGAAAAAATATAATGTAACCGTAAACGGTGTAGTATATGAAGTCGTTGTTGAAGAAGCAGACGGCACAGCAGTATCCGCACCCGCAGCAGCACCGGCAGTAACACCTGCACCTGTTGCAGCTCCCGCACCTAAAGCAACACCCGCACCCGCAGCAGCAGCTCCTAAGGCATCCGGCGCACAGGGAAGCATCAAGGTAGTAGCTCCCATGCCCGGCACAATCTTAAAGCTCAACGTTAAAGTAGGCGACACTCTCAAGGCAAACGATCTTGTATGCATTCTCGAAGCCATGAAGATGGAAAACGAAATCTTCACAGCAGAAGGCGGCGTTGTTAAATCCATCGAGGCAGCACAGGGCGCAAGCGTTAATGCCGGAGACGTAATCATTACTCTGGGTTAATTTTGCTCTTGTAATCCAAAATATTTTAGATTAGGAGTGAAAGAAATTGTCATTTTTTACTGATTTATACAGTACGACAGGATTGCCGATTCTCTTTAAGGACCCGACGCTTCTCGTTCAGACCCTTATAATGTACGTAATAATCGGCGTGCTGTTCTACCTTGCGATCGTGAGAAAGTTTGAACCGCTTCTGCTTCTCCCCATCGCTTTCGGTATGCTTCTCGCAAACCTTCCCGGAGCAAACCTCTTCCATATGGATCTGTTCATACACGAAGACGGCTCTCCGATAAACATACAGACTATAGTCGAACAGGGCAACCTCATCGACTTCCTCTACCTCGGAGTTAAGCTCGGTATCTATCCGTCCCTTATCTTCCTCGGAGTCGGCGCAATGACTGACTTCTCCGCACTTATCGCTAACCCGAAGTCGCTTCTCATGGGCGCTGCGGCACAGCTCGGCGTATTTGTTGCGTTCATCGGAGCTATATTCCTCGGATTCGCTCCCGCTGAAGCTGCTGCTATCGGTATCATCGGCGGTGCTGACGGTCCTACGGCTATTCTTGTAACAAAGACGTTAGCACCTCACCTTCTCGGAGCTATCGCCATAGCCGCATACTCATACATGGCGCTCATCCCGATCATCCAGCCTCCGTTCATGAAGCTCCTTACAACAAAGAAGGAACGCGCGGTTGTTATGACCACTCTCCGCCCCGTTTCTCTGAAGGAAAAAATAGTATTCCCGATCATGGTTGCGCTTGTCGTAAGTATCTTCGTACCAGACGCCGCTCCCCTTATCGGATTCCTCATGTTCGGCAACCTTCTCAACGTCAGCGGAGTTACAGACCGTCTTTCAAAGACTGCTCAGAACGAGCTTATGAACACTGTAACCATCTTCCTCGGCGTGTCTGTCGGAGCTACGGCTAACGCGTCTAACTTCCTCGCATGGAGCACCATCAAGATTATCGTCCTCGGTCTGTGCGCGTTCTGCATCTCCACAATCGGCGGACTTCTCTTCGGTAAGCTCATGTACGTCGTAACAAAGGGCAAGATAAATCCCCTTATCGGTTCTGCCGGCGTTTCCGCTGTTCCTATGGCGGCAAGAGTTTCTCAGGTTGTCGGTCAGAAAGAAAATCCTTCAAACTTCCTTCTCATGCACGCTATGGGACCGAACGTCGCGGGTGTTATCGGCTCAGCTGTAGCGGCAGGTGTGTTCCTGTCCTACTTCGGCTGATAAGGATGTCTCCCGCTCGGGCTGCTTATCAGTCTTGAGGGGAATATCCTCATTATAAGTTAAAGAAAGGGTTAAATATATATGGCAAAGGTAAAAATTACTGAAACCGTCCTCAGAGACGCGCACCAGTCACTCATCGCTACACGTATGACTACGGCTGAGATGCTCCCGATACTCGAGGATATGGATAAAATCGGTTATCATTCAATCGAAGCGTGGGGCGGCGCTACATTTGACTCATGCCTCCGTTTCCTTAATGAAGACCCGTGGGACAGACTTCGCCAGATAAGAGCGAGAGTTAAGAACACAAAGCTCCAGATGCTGTTCAGAGGTCAGAATATCCTCGGATACAGACACTACGCTGACGACGTTGTTGAATATTTCGTACAGAAGTCCATCGCGAACGGTATTGATATCCTCAGAATCTTCGACGCTCTCAACGACGCGAGAAACTTGAAGACCGCTATCAACGCTACCAAGAAGGAAGGCGGACACGTTCAGGCTGCAATCAGCTACACGATAAGCCCCGTTCATTCCAGTGAAGCGTTCGCTAAGTATGCAAAAGAGCTTGAAGAAATGGGCGCGGACTCCATCTGCGTAAAGGATATGTCCGGTCTTCTCACGCCTTACACAGCATACGACCTCATCAAAACGCTCAAGGAAACCGTAAAGATTCCGATTCAGCTCCACACTCACTACACAACCGGTCTTGCTTCCATGACTATCTTGAAGGCTGTTGAAGCAGGCGTTGATATCGTAGATACTGCCATTTCTCCTATGGCTATGGGTACGTCTCAGGCTCCCACGGAAGCTATCGTAGCTACACTCAAAGGAACACCCTACGACACAGGTCTTGACCTCGCGGCTCTTGATAAGATTTGCAAGTACTTCACACCTCTCAGAGAAGAATACATCAAATCCGGACTTCTCGACCCCAAGGTGCTCAAGGTAGACGTAAACTGCCTCCTTTATCAGGTTCCCGGCGGAATGCTTTCAAACCTCGTATCTCAGCTCAAGCAGCAGGGAAAGAGCGAAAAGCTCGCAGAGGTTCTTGAAGAGGTTCCGAGAGTAAGAGAAGACGCAGGTTACCCGCCGCTCGTAACTCCTACATCTCAGATAGTCGGCACACAGGCTGTTCTTAACGTTATAGCAGGCGAAAGATATAAGCTCGTTTCCAAGGAATTCAAGGGAATGATACGCGGCGACTACGGCAAAACTCCCGCTCCCATCGACCCCGCATTCGTTAAGAAGATAATCGGCAACGATAAGCAGATCACCTGCCGTCCCGCTGACAACCTTAAGCCCGAGCTTGAAGAGCTTCGCAAGAAGGTTAAGCCCTACGAAGAACAGGAAGAGGACGTTCTCTCCTACGCGCTGTTCGAGCAGGTTGCAGAAAAGTTCTTTGAATACAGAAAAAATAAAAAGTACGGTCTTGACGGAGACAACGCAGACGGAAAGCTCGGCGTACATTCCGTTTGATTGATTTATGATACTGATATGCGACAAAACTATCAGCGAACGCGCTAAGCTGCTCAGAAAAAAGCTGTTTTCCCTCGGATATCCGTGCGCATATTCCAGAGTCGCGGATATGAAATACTTTGTTCCGTTCAAGCTGATAGTAACGTTTTCGGATGTGTTTGACTTCGTGAGAAGAACTCCTTACGACGCTGTACGGGTAATCTCGATAGGCGAGGGATTTATCAATTCCGTCATGAACGCGGAAAAGGTTTTGACCGAGGAAGAGCTGCTTAAAGCCGTGAAATGTAATCTCATGAAAATCTACGGTATACAGAGCGGCGACTTGTTCCGTTTCGGTGTCAGAGTAAAGCCGGAGCTGTTCCTGTCCGAGCATTTCCTTCAGCTGAGAGGGCATAACTACATTCTCCCGAGAGCGGAGTACATGATATTCAAATATCTGCTCGCGGTTTCGAGTGAAAAAAGTCCCGTGTCTGCGCTGAAGCTGTATTACTATTGCTTCTCGTCGCACAGACTGGAGAAAAAACGCATTGCGAATAATGTCGCGGTTGACGTCAGAAACATAAATCAAAGATGCGAGTGCATATATCCCGACGGAATTATCAGAGCAAAACGATACCGCGGATACTATATTACAAACGTATAACAAAATCCCCTGTAATGAGTTGATTCTCAAAGCAGGGGATTTTCGCTGTTATAGGCAGTGCCGGACTTTATATTCTGATTTTCTCGATAAGCTCCAGCTTACGTCGTGATGAACTGTACGCAAGCCTTATGTCTCCCGTGGAGTCCGCGCACTTTTCAAGATCGCACAGCACCTTATACTGCATATAGTACGGCAGGGCAGGGTCAAGTGACAGCTCACGCAGCTTTTTTTGCGTGTCGAGTACCTTTTCTTCGGCGAACGTGGATAAAATCAATATATGACGTTCGTAGAAAGAGCTTCGCGTGAAGGTGAACGGGGATTTCGCACCAGCTTTTACCGTTCTCAGCGCGATGAAATACTCAACAAGCGAGGACGGCACAAAATTGCATATGTTTGAAGTCGCGCAAAGCACATCCGATATGCTGTCAGTCGTGGAGGAGCGTATCAGCTCACGGTAAAATGCGGCTGAGCGGCTTATCTCGTCTCCGCAGTATATGCTTTTCGCGGCGTATGCTACGGCTGAGTCAAAGTCGGTCAGAGCGGAGGTCATGTCAAGCTCTTCTGCGGCGCGGATTCCGGTTTTCATGTAAGACACCGCAAGAATCAGCGATATTTCGTCGTCCACAGTGTCGCTCGGTAATTCGGAGCACATCGTCTGGCATTCGCGGTACTTCTTCTGGCGGAATTTTTCCTTGATGTTCTCGATTACGGTGAGCTTCAAAAATCGGCTCTCGTCCTCGGCGTTGGAAGAGAAAAAGTATCCGGCGGGAGTTTCGAGCTTTTCCGCAATGTACAGAAGAGTTCTGACCGACGGCGACGCGCTTCCGTTTTCGATGAGACTGAGCATATTCCGCGTGATTTTGTCTCCCGCAAGCTCCTTTTGCGTGATTCCTTCCTTGACGCGCAGTTCACGTATTTTCTGCCCGAGAAGACGGTCGATATCGTGCGCTTCGTTAGTTTTTATCATGCTCGATACCGTATTTTTCGTCCATGTCGGAGAGCTTTTTCGTGATTCCGTCAGTTACGAAGTTGCGGTAGTAGTCTATTCTGTCGCTCATTTCGCTGTTTCTGCCTTCGATTTTCTGCATGAGCGTGTTTACTTCGTACTGCATTCCAGAAATTCCCGTTTCAATCTCGCGCATGCAGTTGTCAATGTTCGTGTGAAGGTCGGCGCTGACAGCTTTGAGCAGTTCGTTTGCGGCTTCGGACAACCTTTCGCGTATGTATGCGGCTTCTTCCTCCGTCTCGGATTTTATCTTAGATACGGCGGCGTCGCATTCCTTAACCTTTTGACTGCATTCGTTGTCAGCCTGTTCTATGATGTGCGCGGCTTCGTCCTTTGCCTTCTGTAAAATTGCGTCGGCGTCACGGTTCGCGCTTATCATGAGGTCGCCGAGTCCCGAGCTGATTTTGTCGTACATCGCTATCTTGAACGCGGGAGAGCTTTTGTCATTCGGGTCGCCGAGGTTGCTTATGTCGTAAGTCGGCTTCTGCGGCTCTTCTTCTGCTGTCTCTACTGATTTGGCAGTTTCAGGTTCGGTTTGAGGCTCAACAACAGCTTCTGCAGTCTGAGCGTTCTTTTCGGCGATTATCTTAGCCTTCACTGCATTATCAGTCGTGAGTATGGCTATCTTCTGCTCACGCTCGGCTAAGGCTTTTTTCAGCTCGGCTATTTCGTTGTCGCGTTTTGAAATCTCGCTCTTTGCTGTGTTAAGAGCCGCTTCAAAAGAAGAGTTGTCAGCAGTCTTTGCAAGCTCCTCCTTCATTTTGTCGCATTCTCCGCGCAGCTTTACAATCTCACTCTCGCGCTCGTCGTTCAGCTTTTCAGCGGCAGAGAGCTTTTCCGAAATTACGGAATTCTTGTCCTTCTCCGCTCCAAGCTCATCGTTCAGCGCGGCGTTTGTGTTCTTCTTTTCTTCAAGCTCCTGTACTGCTTTTGCGTAATCGGAAGATATGTCCTCAAGCGCGGTGGTTTTATACTCCAGCTCGGTTTTAATCTGAGAAATGCTCTCTTCCGCCGACTTTTGTGTCTCTTCTATCTCTGCCTTTTTTGCTTCAAGCTCGGCTTTGAGGTCGTCAATTGCCTTCTCGAGGTCTTCAATTTGTGTGGAAAATTTTATGTCTGTGTCCTTGATATACTTGTTTACGTCATCCTTGTTGTATCCGCCGAGTCCGGTGCGGAATTTTATTTCACCGTTCATGCAGTCCTCCGTTGATACATTATAAATATGGTAATTCAATTTTAGCACAGAAATATATGAAAATCAACAACAAGGGACAAACAAGTAAAAATAATTTACATTTCACGCGAAAAAATGAGACTGATGCTGATTAAGCGGCAACAAAAAATTGTACATAATATGAAAAATAGGGAATTTTGATATAGACGAAACGGGACGACTGTGGTATAATTATATTTATGTATTTAGAATTTTGTTTATAATAAATTTGGAGTGAAATATGGATTACAAACATCTTGCAGATCTGCTTTTTCCCGATGTAAAGCTCACCGTGGATGAAGTTGAAGCTATGTATCCTCCGAGAAACCTTCCCGAAGGAGCTAAAGTAACAAGATTTGCGCCGAGCCCTACAGGATTTGTTCATTTCGGCGGAATGTATCAGGCTGTGGTTGACGAAAGACTTGCGCATCAGAGCGGCGGCGTTTTCTTCCTCAGAATCGAAGATACCGACGGTCAGCGTGAGATAAAGGGTGCTGTCGAGGCGCTTCTGCATACCCTCAGCTACTACGGCGTAAAGTATGACGAAGGCGTTGAAATAGACGAAAACGGCAATGTCCGCGACAAGGGTAACTATGGTCCGTACAAGCAGAGCCAGAGAGCCGAGCTTTATCATGTGTTCGCGAAGAAACTCGTGTCGGAGGGTAAGGCATATCCTTGCTTCTCTACAGAAGAAGAGCTTGAAGAGATACAGCAGACCGACAAGAAAGCCGAGATAAAGAACACCGACTGGCACGTTGCGGCAGAAGAAAAGCGCGCGAAGATGCTCGAAGGCAGAAAATTCACTATGGAAGAAGTCGAAGAGCACCTGAAAAACGGCGATCCGTTCGTTATCAGAATTTTAGCAGACGGCGACCCGGAGAAGAAGACGAAATTCACCGACCTTGTCAAAGGAAACCTTGAAGTTCCGGAAAACGACGAGGACTTCGTGCTTCTCAAATCCGACGGCATTCCGACATACCACTTTGCCCATGCAGTCGACGACCACCTCATGAAAACGACTCATGTTATCCGCGGAGAGGACTGGCTCCCGAGCCTTCCCAAGCACATCCAGCTGTTCCGCTATCTCGGATTCAAAATGCCGAAGTATCTCCATACCGCGCAGATTCTCAAGCTCGACGAAAACGGCGGCAAGAAAAAGCTGTCCAAGCGTGACATGGGTGCGAAGATGGACGACTACCGCGAAATGGGATATGCTACAGAGTGCGTTTGGGAATACCTTCTCACACTGCTTAACTCCAACTTCGAGGAATGGCACGCTCAGAACGCCGACAAGAGCTATATGGACTTCCCGTTCAATATCAAAAAGATGTCCGTCTCCGGCTGTCTCTATGACCAGAACAAGCTCAACGACGTGTCAAAGAACGTTCTCTCCCGCATGACCGCAGAGCAGATTTACGAGAAAGCGGCTGACTGGGCAACGGAATACGACCCCGAATTCGGAAAATGCTTGACAGACGATCCCGAATACGCAAAGAGCATTTTCTCAATAGGCAGAGGCAGCAAGAAACCGAGAAAGGATTTTGCAACCCTCGCCGAGATAAAACCGTTCATCGGATTCTTCTACGATAAGTTCTTCACCATAGAGGACGCATACCCGGAAAAATTCCCGAAGGAAGACATAAAGTCCGCGCTCGAGAGCTTCAAGGCAACGTTCGACATAAAGGACGACATGAACACATGGTTCTCGAAGATACAGCAGATCGGAGAGGGTATGGGTTATACCTCCGATATGAAGGCGTACAAGGCGTCTCCCGAAAGCTACAAGGGCAACGTGGGAGATATCTCGATGTTCATCAGAATAGCGGTAACGGGAAAGATGAACTCCCCCGATATGTACGCGGTAATGCAGATTCTCGGTTACGACCGTGTTGTCGAGAGAATAAACAAAATGCTTGAATCACTTTAATTTATGTAAAAGAGGGCGAAATAATGGCTGAAAATTCTTCAAACTTTATTTATGATTTTATAGATGAAGATATAGCGTCCGGCAAGACAAAAACAGTACACACTCGTTTTCCCCCCGAACCGAACGGATATCTCCACATCGGACACTGCAAGGCGCTGATAATCGACTTCGGCACTGCGCAGAAATATAACGGACTCTGCAACCTCAGAATGGACGACACCAACCCCGCGAAGGAAGACACGGAATTTGTTGACGCCATCAAGGAAGACATTCACTGGCTCGGATTTGACTGGGGCGACAGATTCTTCTACGGCTCCGACTATTTTGAAAAAACATACGAGCTTGCCGAAAAACTCATACAGAACGGCGATGCTTACGTTTGCGAGCTGACTCCCGAGCAGTTTAAGGAATACAGGGGCGACCTCACTCATCCCGCCATCTCTCCTTTCCGAGACAGACCGATTGAAGAAAGCCTTGACCTCTTCCGCAGAATGAGAGCAGGCGAGTTTCCCGAAGGAAAGTACACCCTCCGCGCAAAAATCGACCTCGCGTCCGGCAACTTCAATATGCGCGACCCCGTACTCTACAGAATCCGCTATATCGAGCATCACAGACAGGGTACAAAGTGGTGCATATTCCCGATGTACGACTTCGCTCACCCGATTCAGGACGCGCTCGAAGGCATCACGCACAGCCTTTGCTCACTTGAATACGAGGACCACAGACCGCTTTACAACTGGGTTATAGAGCACACCGACGTTCCCTCAAAGCCGAGACAGATAGAGTTCGCGCGCCTCAACATCACAAACACAGTCCTTTCAAAGAGATACCTCCGCTACCTTGTTGAAAACAAAATCGTTGACGGATGGGACGACCCGAGAATGCCTACGCTCTGCGGTCTGAGAAGAAGAGGATATACAGCTTCATCCATTCTCGACTTCATCGGACGCATCGGAGTTTCCAAGGCAAACAGCATGGTGAACATAGAGCTTCTCGAGCACTGCATCAGAGAAGAGCTGAACAATACCGCTGCCCGCAGAATCGCAGTCCTCAAGCCGATTAAAGTCATCATCGACAACTATCCTGAGGACAAGGTTGAGTTTTTTGATATGCCGAACAACCCGAACGATCCCGAAGCCGGCACAAGAAAGGTTCCGTTCACCCGTGAGCTTTACATTGACTCCGACGACTTTGCGCTTGTTCCCCCGCCGAAGTTCTTCAGACTCAAGCCGGACGGAGAAGTACGTCTCATGGGCTCGTATATCGTAAAATGCGGAGAAATCGTTACAAACGAGGACGGCACTGTTAAGGAAATTCACGCGACGGCTGACCTTGTAACGGGCACAGACGCTCCCACCGACAGAAAAGTCAAGGGAACAATTCATTGGCTGAGCGCAAAGTACGCCGCTGATACTACGGTTGTAATGTACGACCGACTCTTCACCGAAGAAAACATGAACGACCTTCCCGAAGGCAAGAGCTATGTGGACTTCCTCAATCCCGAATCGGCAGTAAGAATTGAGAACGCCAAGGTTGAACCCGCGCTCGCAGAAGCTAAGCCGGGAGAAAAGTTCCAGTTCGTCCGTATCGGATATTTCTCAAAGGACACAAAGAACGACAATACCTTCAACCGCGTAGTTTCACTGAAAGACAGCTACAAGCCTGCTAAATAAAACAAAATCCCGTATCTTGAAGCTTTTCATCCAAGGTACGGGATATTTTTGTGCTAAGTTCAGTTTCCTGCTTCGAGCCGAGCTTTTTTCTTCAGCGAATGGAGCTTTACAAAGTAGAACACGGTGTGCGCGAGGGTGGTGACTATCCATGAGATGGGGTACGAAATATACAGCGTGAACAACGTCGGATCAGCCGCAAATACTGTCGAAATCCACACGATTCTGAGTACGCAGGAGCCGAGAAGCGCGTTTATCATCGGAATGAACGACATACCCATGCCCCTCTGACCGCCGACCATAACCTCCATCATTCCACAGAGGAAGTACGGGAGAGCGATATAGCTCATTCGTATGATACCG
>Ga0129314_1000767_pt1 | contig 29048 bp, 30 predicted proteins | sample O1111metagenome_FD_94431 | JGI IMG/M metagenome (GOLD analysis project Ga0129314, IMG submission 94431) | Orangutan individual fecal microbial communities from fecal samples from Wisconsin, USA - O1111 metagenome | ecosystem: Host-associated > Mammals > Digestive system > Large intestine > Fecal... | reverse complement strand
TAACTGTAACGAAGAAGAATTATAAGATGAAGAGGTGTTACTGATGAAGATATGCTATAACAAACTTCAAAAACTTATGATTGACAATCAAATGAAAAGACAGGATTTAATGCGTGCAGCCGAAATCACATCATACGCTGCAACGAAGATAAATAAGAATGAGCCAGTATCTCTTGAAATACTGATGAGGATATGTCAGGTGTTTCATTGTGATATCGGAGATATATGCGAAGTTATTTTAGATGAGTAATAAAAAAGTTATGTATTATGGTTTACTTGATTTTATAGGAGGATATGTTAATGGCATCGAGTAATAATGCAAATATCGGATTTGAAAAACAGATTTGGGACGCAGCGTGTGTCCTTTGGGGACATATTCCCGCAGCAGAATATAGAAAGGTTATCGTAGGTCTTATTTTCCTGCGTTATATTTCAAGTGCTTTTGAAAAACGCTATCAGCAGCTTGTTGATGAGGGCGACGGTTTTGAAGATGATAAGGACGCATACGCAGAGGACAACATCTTCTTCGTACCGGAGGACGCTCGTTGGAGCAAGATTGCTTCTGTGGCGCATACCCCTGAAATTGGAACTGTCATTGATGAAGCAATGAGAGCTATTGAAAAGGAAAACACTACTCTTAAAAATGTACTTCCTAAAAACTATGCCAGCCCTGATTTAGACAAGCGTGTTTTGGGTGATGTTGTTGACCTGTTCACCAATATGGATATGGGTGATACAGAGGAAAGTAAAGACCTTCTCGGTAGAACTTATGAGTATTGTATTCAGCAGTTCGCCGCTTACGAAGGTGTTAAGGGTGGCGAGTTCTATACCCCAGCAAGTATTGTTAAAACAATTGTTGCTATCTTAAAGCCGTTTAAAAATTGTCGTGTATATGACCCTTGCTGTGGTTCGGGCGGTATGTTCGTACAGAGTGCGAAGTTCATTCAGGCACACAGCGGTAAGCGTGGAGAAATCGCTGTTTACGGTCAGGAGTCCAATGCTGATACTTGGAAAATGGCTAAAATGAATATGGCTATTCGTGGCATTGATGCAGACTTCGGTGCATATCAAGCAGATACATTCTTCAATGACTTGCATAAAACACTGAAAGCAGATTTTATTATGGCAAATCCGCCTTTCAATCTTTCCAACTGGGGACAGGAAAAGCTCAAAGAAGATGTTCGTTGGAAATACGGAACACCGCCTGCCGGCAATGCCAACTATGCGTGGATTCAGCATATGATACACCATCTTGCACCGAATGGAAAAATCGGTCTTGTACTTGCTAACGGTGCGTTGTCCTCTCAGTCCAGCGGCGAGGGAGAAATCAGAAAGAACATTATTCAGGCTGACCTTGTGGAAGGCATCGTCGCTCTGCCGACTCAGCTCTTTTACAGCGTTACCATTCCTGTTACGCTTTGGTTTATTACCAAGAACAAAAAGCAAAAAGGCAAAACCCTGTTTATTGACGCCCGCAAGATGGGGTATATGGTTGACCGTAAGCACAGAGATTTTACTGATGAGGATATTCAAAAGCTTGCAGATACATTTACGGCATTCCAAGAAGGTACGCTTGAAGATGTCAAAGGCTTCTGTGCTGCCTGCGACCTTCAGGAAATCGAAAAGCAGGACTTCATTCTGACACCGGGCAGATATGTGGGTATTGAAGAAGTCGAGGACGACGGCGAACCGTTTGAAGAAAAGATGACCCGTCTTACTTCTGAATTATCGGAGATGTTTGCAAAGTCTCACGAACTGGAGGACGAAATCCGTAAGAAACTGGGGGCGATTGGATATGAAGTGTAATTGGACTACGAAAAAGCTATCAGAAATCGCATATATCAACCCAAGAGAGAGTCTCGGTAAGGGCGTCGTGGCAAAAAAAGTGCCAATGGATAAGTTACAGCCTTTTTGTAGGGACATTCCAGAATTTGTGCTTGAAGAATATAAGGGTGGCACAAAATTCAGAAACGGCGACACGATTATGGCAAGAATTACTCCTTGTCTTGAGAACGGAAAAATTGCAAAAGTTTCAGTTTTGAGTGATGGCGAAGTAGGTTTTGGTTCAACCGAGTATATTGTCTTTCGTGCAATTGACGGCGTAAGTGATGCTGATTTCTTGTACTATTTGATTTGCAGCCCTTTGGTTCGCAATCCGGCAATTAAATCTATGGTTGGTTCATCAGGTCGCCAACGAGTCCAAACTGATGTTGTTGCCAATTTAGATGTAGAATTACCGCCTATTGAGGAACAAAGGAAGATTGGTGGATTGTTAAAGGCTATTGACGACAAGATAGAGCTTAATGATGTCATAAACAATAATTTAGCGGCTTAAATTTCGATGTCGGAAACATCAAGTTCGCCGGACATCAGTTTTGGTAAAAGTGCGTCTCTTAACTGAGATAATTTTACATTTTGTGAGCAGTTTCTTAAGATGGTTGTAAAGATAGGTTGTACCCATTTACAATACTCTTTTACAATAGGATTATCAGGATGGTATATCCAAATTGAGTTTACATCTTGCTGATTTATTCCCGGTACTGCGGCTTTGCCACCGTTATTTGCTAACCAATTATATGGATAGTCAGTCTGAAGATAAAAATAGCAAAACTCGTTAAAACCTTTATCTCCAAAATCAAGCTTAAAAACGTGTTCGTTTATATAAAAATCATCATATGGGAAGCCTTCGCCAAACATTGAGAAATGAGGAATAAAAGTACCCGGTTTACCACCATCTTTGTATAACATCAATTCGTAACCGTGTACTTTGCCCTTATCCATCTTTTGAGCAAACTCAACGGGTATATACTTTGCAGAAGCAAAATTAACTTCACCAAGTCTTTTTACATTTTCTGCTCCAATACTCGGTACACCTGTCGCAACAGCACCGCCTTTAGGTCTTTTTCCAGTTTCTAAAATGTGAGACAGACTTCCTATCTGAACCATTTGCAAAGAATGTGGAATTTTTGTCCCTATCGGAGAATCAACAAACGATTCATCAAACGGTTCGAAATCAACGAACCACGATTTGAAAAGGGTTTTGGCTTGCTGCTCTAAATTATTGTTTAGCATATAACATACCCATAACTTCCGTGGGTGGCGGGAGTTAATATCGGGGGACTTCCGCCCCATAGTCGTTCTCTAAGAATAAAAAGGAGAATTGACTGTGAAACAAGAGTTAATCAAAGATGTTATTCAGGGAATGTTACCTTACCTGAACAATGCACAAAATGAAAAATTGCAAGAGGTGTTGAAATATACCCTTGCAAAGTATGAGGTAACGGAAAATCAAAACAAAGAGAAATACTCGGAGCAGAACTATGTAGAACTGTTCCTATCGGCAAAGCGAATTGAGGGATGCTCCGAGAAATCTCTTAAATACTACAAGGCAACTATCGAGGCTATGCTCTGCGAACTCAAAAAAGATGTCAAACACATAGTTACAGACGACATCAGAGGATACTTGACGGAATATCAGGAAAAGAAGAAATCAAGCAAGGTAACGATAGACAATATCCGCCGTATTCTATCCAGCTTCTTCTCTTGGTTAGAGGACGAGGATTACATACTGAAAAGCCCGGTAAGACGCATACACAGAGTAAAAACCGGCACGAATATCAAGGAGACATACTCCGATGAAGCGTTAGAGCTTATGAGGGATAACTGCTCAGAGCTTCGAGACTTAGCGATTATTGATATGCTTGCTTCAACGGGTATGCGTGTCGGCGAAATGGTACTGCTTAATCGAAATGATATTGATTTCAACGAGAGAGAATGTATCGTGTTCGGTAAAGGCAGTAAGGAGCGAGTAGTCTATTTTGACGCTCGCACAAAGATACATTTGCAGAACTATTTGGAGAGCAGGACGGACGACAATCCGGCGCTGTTTGTGTCGTTGAAATCACCGCACGAAAGGCTGAAAATCGGCGGTGTTGAGGTTCGCCTTAGAGAATTTGGAAAGCAATTAGGTATTAACAAGGTACACCCGCATAAGTTCAGGCGTACACTTGCAACTATGGCAATAGATAAAGGAATGCCCATTGAGCAATTGCAACAGCTCTTGGGGCATAGAAAGATAGACACGACCTTGCAATACGCAATGGTAAAGCAGAGCAATGTTAAGATTGCACATAGAAAATACATTGGATGAGGAGAATAAAATGAAAATATGTAAATTGAGTGATATAGCAAGATTCACAACTGGAAAGCTTAACTCAAATGCAGCAACAATGAAAGGAAGGTATCCTTTCTTTACGTGTGCACCTAAACCTTTGACAATTGATACATATGCTTATGATACTAAGGCTGTTATTCTTGCAGGAAATAACGCAGAAGGAAATTTCCATATACAGTATTATGAAGGCAAATTTAATGCATACCAGAGGACATACATAATTGAAACTAATGATGAAACGATTGTAGATATTCGCTATCTTTATTATGCCTTGAAAATTTGCCTTCTACATTTTAAACAAATTTCTCAAGGAACAGCTACTAAATTCCTTACAGCAAAAATATTGAATGCTTTTGAGTTACCTATTCCACGAATAGAAGAACAACAAAAAATTGCCTTTTTGCTTGCAGAAATAGATGAAAAAATCAAGACAAATGAGATAATAAACAATAATTTACTTCAGCAACTGCACATACTCTATTCAAGGCTTTTTTGTGATTCTGCTATGGATACACCTCTTGGAGAGGTTGTTGCTACGACATCCGGAGGAACACCTTCGCGGAAGCATGATGAATATTATTCTGACAGTTCAATTTGTTGGGTGAAATCTAAAGAACTGCTAGGAAATTACATTCATGAAACCGAGGAGCATATTAACGATTTAGCAATAAAAAAATCATCTGCGAAACTTTTGCCCAAGCATAGTGTTTTGATTGCTATGTATGGCGCTACTGTGGGAGCATGTGGTGTTATTTCTAAACCGATGACCTGTAACCAAGCAGTCTGTGCACTTCTCTGTAACGAAAATTATCCGTATACATACCTGTTTCAGATTGCATATGAGTCACAGCAAAAATTCATAAATCTAGCGGTAGGTTCTGCACAGCAGAATATAAGTCAAGTTTTAATAAAACAGCTAAACCTGCACAGTGACCTCAATATTATACAGAAATTCCACGGCTTAGCACTGCCGATGCATCAAGAAATAGAATCCCTGCAAGCTGAGAATATGCATCTTGCTGCCTTACGAGACAACTTACTGCCTAAACTAATGTCTGGCGAACTTGATGTCTCCAATATCGACCTCTAAGCCACTAAATTATTGTTTATAAAGATAGGAGGGTCGGAAATGAATAGGTTTGATGATGAAGATAAGATAATATCTCAATTTCAGAGAGTCAATGACAATGAGGTTATGTTTGCCACTCAGTCTGAGACGATTGAAGCTGTTTATTTATCAATTCACACGGAAGCCTTATGGAACAATTGGATAAATAGTTCCGGTAAGTCTGACCCACCACCTGATTATTATTCGCCAAAAGACGAGCTGATGATGGATGTTATGCGAGTTGACGACCACGCTTTTGTAGATAAAAAGGGAAAAATTCAAAATCCGACAAACGCCGGAGAAAGCAAGCTTTATAAAGAACTTAAAGAAAGTGGCATACAAGAAATATTTCCTAATACAGAACTTATAGTTAATGCAAAGACACTTCTTCCGTCAGAGCAAGACCACAACTATTTGTTCTACAAATCAAATTTTGAGCGAGTAGTTTCTGAACACATAAAAAAACTTCCGCTTTACCAAAGCAACCATATCGGTTATAAAACCGTTTTGTTTGTTATGGATGAGTCCTCTGCGTATCTTCAATGTGAAAATAATAAGCCGAATATGGATGAAGCACACGAAGGTGAAATGATAGCAGGAAAACCGCACTTGTTCTTTTGGGACAAAAACTTCGTAAATGTCTTTTTGCATAGCGGAATTGATTACTTGATTTGGTATGCACCATATAAACTACTTAGAACATCACAAGGAATTTTTGAACTTCCTAAGGTTGTGATGTTTGATTGTAAAACCGGAAACTACGACAATTTAATTAAGTATAACGAAGAAAGAATATGCAGCTCCGAGCTGTAAAAAAAGGAGAAACGAAAATGCCGGGATTATATACCGAAGCCGATTATGAAAATTCAGTAATCGAGCTGTTCAGAAATGATTTGGGATACGAGTACGCATACGGTCCCGATATAGAAAGGGACTTTTACAGTCCACTATATGAGGAGATTTTGATTGACTCTCTGTATCGTTTAAATAGAGAGCTGCCGGATGACGCAATTCAGGACGCCTTATTCAAACTCAAAAACTTTGAAAACGGAGAGCTTGTGCAGAAAAACACTGTCTTTATGGACTATCTGCAAAACGGCATTCCTGTTAGGTATCTTGTTGGCGGTGAGGAACGCTCCTCTATCGTCTATCTTGTTGACTACAAAAATCCCGACAATAACTCCTTTATTGTAGCAAATCAATGGACATTTATTGAAAATAGCAATAAACGCCCTGATGTAATTCTCTTTTTGAACGGCTTGCCGGTAGTTTTGGTTGAGCTGAAATCTCCCTCCCGTGAAGAAACGGACGCTTCCGAAGCGTATAGACAGCTTCGTAACTATATGCAGGAAATTCCGTCAATGTTTGTATATAACGCTATCTGTGTTATGAGCGATCAGTTGACCTCCAAAGCGGGTACGATCACCTCCGGTGAAGACCGTTTTATGGAGTGGAAAACAAAAGACGGCGACTATGAAAACACACAGTATGCCCAGTTTGATACTTTCTTTGAGGGCATGTTTCAAAAGAAAAGACTGCTGGATATTATCAAAAACTTTATCTGCTTTTCTAACGAGGGTATCAATTCGTTCAAAATTCTTGCTGGATACCACCAGTATTTTGCGGTTAGAAAGGCAATCGAATCTACGAAACACGCTACCGTTACCGATGGTAAGGGTGGTGTGTTCTGGCACACGCAAGGAAGCGGAAAATCGCTTTCTATGGTATTTTATGCTCACTTATTACAGCAAGCATTAGATAGTCCAACTATTGTTGTAATTACTGACAGAAACGACCTAGACGACCAGCTTTATGGTCAGTTTGCAAAGTGTAAGGACTTTTTAAGGCAAGAGCCTATGCACGCCGAAAGTCGTGAAAACCTTAAAAATTTGCTTGATGGCAGAAAAGCAAATGGTATTATCTTTACCACAATGCAAAAGTTCGAGGAGTCTCACGAGCCGTTATCTGAACGCCACAATATTGTAGTTATGGCTGATGAAGCACACAGAGGTCAATATGGACTTACCGAAACAGTAGACGCTAAGACCGGTAAGGTTAAAATAGGAACTGCTCGTATTATTCGTAATACACTTCCTAATGCTACATATATCGGCTTTACAGGTACACCTATTTCTTCTAAAGACCGTAGCACTCGTGAGGTATTCGGAGATTATATCGACATATATGATATGACACAAGCTGTTGAGGACGGTGCTACACGTCCTGTTTACTATGAAAGCCGTGTAATCAAGCTCAATCTTGACGAAGCGACCTTGAAGATGATTGATGCCGAATATGACATTATGGCAGAGAATGCCGACAATGAGGTTATCGAAAAGAGCAAACGAGAGCTTGGACAGATGGAAGCTGTTCTCGGCAACGATAACACCATCAACTCCCTTGTCTGCGATATTCTCGACCATTACGAAAACAACCGTGAGAATCTGTTGACCGGTAAGGCGATGATTGTTGCTTATTCTCGCCCTATCGCTATGAAGATTTACAAGCGTATCTTAGAACTTCGTCCTGCTTGGACAGAAAAGGTTGCAGTTGTTATGACTTCCGGCAACAATGACCCAGAAGAATGGCGTGAAATAATTGGAAACAAGCACCACAAAAACGAGCTTGCAAAAAAATTTAAGGATAACAACAGTCCTCTTAAAATTGCAATTGTTGTTGATATGTGGCTGACCGGATTTGATGTGCCATCTCTTGCAACAATGTATGTTTACAAGCCTATGTCCGGACATAATCTTATGCAGGCTATCGCTCGTGTAAATCGTGTGTTCCGTGATAAAGAAGGCGGTCTTGTTGTAGATTATGTCGGAATTGCCACTGCCTTGAAGCAGGCAATGAACGACTACACCTCCCGTGATAAAAAGAACTACGGCGATACCGATGTTGCAAAGGTTGCATATCCGAAGTTCTTGGAGAAGCTGTCGGTTTGCCGTGATAAGTTCCACGGATACGATTACTCCAAGTTCCAAAACGGTACAGACCTTGAAAGAGCAAAAACAATCAGCGGTGCTGTCAACTTTATTATGGGCAGAGAAAAAGTTGATGAAAAAGACTCTTTCGTAAAAGAAGCTCTTATGCTCCATCAAGCATTGTCTCTCTGTTCTTCTTTGGTTGATGAGGACAGCAGATTTGAAGCGGCGTTCTTTGAGTCTGTGCGTGTACTGGTTCTCAGGCTGACGAATGCCGGTGTGGGCAAAAAGATTTCTCTGCCGGAAATGAACGCAAGAATAAACGAACTTTTGAAGCAGAGTATCAAGAGCGACGGTGTTATCAATCTTTTTTCCGATATCAAAGAGGAGTTTTCTCTGTTTGACCCGAAGTTTCTCCAAGAAGTCGCCAATATGAAAGAAAAGAACCTTGCGGTTGAGTTGCTGAAAAAATTGATAGCGGAGCAAGTGTCCGTTTACCGTAGAACAAATGTGGTTAAATCCGAAAAGTTTAGCGAGATTATGCAGCGTTCTATCAATGCATATCTTAACGGTATGCTAACCAACGAAGAAGTAATTGAAGAAATGCTGAAGTTGGCTAAGCAGATTGCAGCCGCTCAGAAAGAGGGCGATAAACTCGGACTTACTGCTGATGAACTTGCTTTCTACGATGCTCTGACAAAACCGCAGGCAATCAAAGACTTCTATGAGAATGATGAGCTGATTGCCATCACAAAAGAGCTTGCTGACACCCTCCGTAAGAATAAGACGATTGATTGGCAGAAACGAGAGTCCGCAAGAGCAAAAATGCGTATGCTTATCAAAAAACTTCTGAAAAAGCACAAGTATCCGCCTGAAGGCATGGAAGACGCTGTGCAGACTGTTATGACACAGTGCGAGCTTTGGACTGATAATGTAATGGACGCATAAATTGATGGAGGACAACGATTATGGATAAAAGATTTCAATGGACGAGTTTCTATATGGAGCTGGCTTCCGCCTTATTAAAATACAAGAATAACCGTAGTGAGCTAATCGGTATACTGAAAACAATCTTTTCTGACGCCGAAATGAATTTTCCGTTCAAGGAAAAAGGTAAAGAAGTGTATGAGGACATCTGCCCTTTTACCGTTTTCGGTTCGTTCAATAAAGGAATTACAAACGCTAACCGCATTGCATTGTTAGAGCAGTTTGCAAAGCAGTTTTCAATCAAAGCTGCTGTTCCGACAGAGTTCGATGGTATCCCTGTTGTTATGAATTTAAGTGCGTGGTTCTTCGCATACAAGGAAAATCGTGGAGAACACGACATAGACAACCTGTGGGAATTACTTGAAAAAGCCATTGCCTACTCCGATGAAGCGTCCGCAGATAATAAAAATGCTTTTATCACTGCCTATGACACGGTATCGAAGCAGAAGATGATTAAGTGGAATATCACGATGGGGCTTTATTGGGTAAGACCATATACTTTTATCAACTTGGACTCAAAAAACCGTGTATTTATTACCGATGTAGATAATATGCCGCACTATTTCACGACAATCTTTTCAGACATCAATAAAGGCATACCAGATGGAACAAGTTATCTGTTTATGTGTGAACAGGCGAAAAATGCCCTGAAGCAAAAAGAATACGAATACCACAGTTTCCCGGAGCTTTCATACTGTGCGTGGAAAAACAACCAAGAAACTCCTGACGAGCCGGCAACAAACAGAGTTGACTCCAATGTGAAAGAAATAGATTACTGGATTTACTCTCCGGGTGATAACGCTTGTATGTGGGACGAGTTTTACAATCTCGGTATTATGGGCATTGGTTGGGACGATGTAACAGACCTCAAAGAATTTACTTCAAAAGAAGAAATCAAAGACTATATGAAAAAGGTCTATGACCCAAGCTACTCATATAAAAACAACGCACATTGCTTGTGGCAGTTCGCAAATGAAATCAAAATCGGCGATGTCATTTTCGTAAAAAAAGGTATGCACAAAATCATCGGAAAAGGCGTTGTAACTTCAGAGTACATTTATGATTCTGCAAGAGAAACCTACAAGCATATAAGAAAAGTTGAATGGACGAACAAGGGCGAATGGGAACATCCGGGACAGGCAGTAATGAAAACTTTGACTTGTATCTCTCCTTACCCTGATTATGTTCAGCGGTTGCTGTCCTTGTTTGCTGAGGATATATTAGAAGAAACTTCCGAACAAATTGAAATCAAGTATCCTCCATATACAAAAGATGATTTCTTGAATAAAGTCTATATGGACGAGGATACATACAATACGCTGACAGAACTGCTTGAAGCCAAGTACAATGTTATTTTGCAAGGCGCACCGGGTGTGGGCAAAACATTTGCCGCAAAACGACTTGCATATTCTATTATGGGGCAGAAAGATACCAGTCGTGTTGCAATGGTGCAGTTCCATCAAAGCTATTCCTATGAAGATTTTATTCAGGGATACAGACCTTCAAAAGATGGATTTGAACTTGTAAATGGTGCTTTTTATAAGTTCTGCAAGGAAGCGGAAGAAGATAATGAAAGACCGTATTTCTTTATTATTGATGAAATCAACCGTGGTAATCTAAGCAAAATTCTTGGAGAACTGATGATGTTGATTGAAAAGGATAAGCGTGGCGAAAAGATTAAGCTGCTCTACTCCAATGAATGGTTTACCGTACCGCAGAATGTGAGAATTATCGGTATGATGAATACGGCAGACAGAAGCCTTGCTCTTATGGATTATGCACTCCGAAGAAGATTTGCATTTTTTGACTTTGCTCCTGCATTTTCTTCGGAAGGCTTCAAAAACTACTTGTCGGAAAAGGATTCGCCTAAGTTGGAAAAGCTGATTGCTGCTGTCGAGTCCCTGAACAGTACAATTTCAACAGATGAGTCATTGGGAGATGGCTTTAGAATCGGTCATAGCTATTTTTGCACCGATGATGAAATTACTGATGAATGGCTTAAATCCGTTGTTGAATATGAAGTGATACCGTTGATTAAAGAATACTGGTTTGATGAACCTACTAAGGTCAGAGACTGGTCTGCAACATTAAGGAGTGCCATAAAATGATACGCATACAAAACATATACTATATGCTTTCATATGCGTTTCAAGTCTTAAATGAGCAAGGATATAAGCAGGTCGCTACCGAGGAATTTGACAATGTTGCGGAGCTATGTGCTGCCATCCTTATTAAAGGAGTGTCTTTGCAAATAAAGCGAGGATTAGGTAAGGAGTATGTGGTTCAAAGTGAGCCTTTATCTTCCCTCCGTGGAAAAATAGATATATCTGCTTCGGTAAAACAACAATCAATGCTGAAAAAGCAGTTGGTGTGCCATTATGATGAGTTCTCGGTTAATTCCTATCTGAACCGAATTATACGCACTACGATGGATGTCCTCGTAAGAAGCGAAATCAGCAAAGAAAGAAAAAAGCAACTTCGCAAATTGCTCATCTATTTTTCGGAAGTTGAACCATTGAGCCGGGAGAGCATAAACTGGAAGCTTCAATTCAACAAGAATAATCAGACATATCAAATGCTGATTTCCATTTGTTATCTGATACTTAAAGGGTTGTTGCAAACGACCTCTGACGGAAGCACAAAACTGATGGACTTCCTTGATGAACAGCGTATGTGCAGGCTTTACGAGAAGTTCATTCTTGAATACTACCGTAAGGAACACCCTGAAATTCGGGCGTCAGCGTCTCAAATTCCTTGGGATACCGACGATGATTACAGAGAAATGCTCCCTGTTATGCAAAGCGATATTATGCTTAAAAGCGTAGATAAAACTTTGGTAATTGATGCAAAATACTATGCGCATACCACGCAAAGTCAATACAATACAAATACGCTGCATTCTGGAAATTTGTATCAGATATTTACTTATGTGAAAAATCTTGATACAAGCAACTCCGGTAATGTTGCTGGAATGTTATTATATGCCAAAACAGATGAGATTGTTTTGCCTAATAATGATTATAAAATGGGTGGAAATCAAATATCAGTTAAAACACTGGATTTGGATTGTGAATTTGCAGAAATAAAGAGACAGCTAGATGATATAGTACAAGGATATTTTGGATGTTCTTAATTATTGGGTAGGATATTCGCAAAATTTACAAGGTCTGTTATGAAACTAAAATAACAGACCGAAAAGAGGTATGAATATGGGCGAAATTGTAAGAATGGATAATGGGAAAGATAATGAGATAATGGCAATGATGAACGATGCATCGCTATGTCCATTGTTAGAGGAAACAAAAGTTGGTGTTTCCAATTACACAAAATTACCAGTAACAAGATTGGCAGCTATGGGAACAGCGTTTCAACCATTGACAACTGCTGTGCAAACCGCAGTAACCGGAGCTGGTGGAAGTGGATTGTACTATGTTAATACAGCCGGAAAAACAATGTTTCAGATGAAGGAAACGGGCAATTTTATCGGTTCTCTGAAAACATCAGCAGGTTTAGTTGGCGGCGGACAGGCTCAGATGATGCCGCTTGCTTTTGACCCGACAATGCTTTTTATGGCGGCTGCACTTGCGAATATTGATAAAAAACTGGATTCTATAAAAGAAATGCAGCAGGAAATGATGGATTTTCTTGTTCAGAAGGAAAAGGCTGAATTAAAAGGAAATCTCACATTTCTGTATGATGTGTTCAATAATTACAAGTATAACTGGAATAATGAAATGTATAAGAATAGCAATCATACAATGGTGCTTGCTATAAAAAAAGAAGCAGAAGCAAAGATAGTATTTTACCGTGAACAGATAATTGCCAAAGTAAATAAGAAATCTTTGATTCATAGTGACCAGACGGTAAATAAGCAGTTGCAGGCGGTACAAGACCAATTTAAAGATTACCAGCTTGCATTATATACACTTGCATTCTCCTCATTCTTAGATGTAATGCTTGTGGGAAATTATGACAAAGAGTATTTGTCCGGTATTTCAGAAAAATTGGATGATTATTCGATGAAATACAGAGAACTTTATACGCAGTGCTATGAAGAAATATCTGGATATTCTTCTACTTCTATACAATCCTCTCTGCTGAAAGGATTATCAAAGACAACGAAAGCAGTCGGTAAGATTGTAGAGCGGATACCAGTTGTTGGAGATACGCAGGCTGATGAAACGCTCATTGCAGCAGGGGAAAAGCTTGGCGATATAGGAACAGAAAAAATCCGCAAACAGATGCGGCAGTTGATTGAACGACAGAGTAACTTTGTCCGTCCGTTTATTGATAATATTGATACTGTAAATCGGCTGAATAATAATCCGGTGCAGTTATTAGTAGACAAAGACAATCTTTACATTGCAACGATAGCATAATTTACTCAAAGGATTTTTAAAAGGGGGCATAGAATGATGGCAAAGCAAAAGACCTATATCGCAATCGACCTCAAATCATTCTATGCTTCTGTGGAGTGTAAAGAGCGAAATCGTGACCCTTTGACAACAAATCTTGTGGTTGCAGATAAGAGCAGGACAGAGAAAACCATCTGCCTTGCGGTATCTCCGTCATTAAAAAGTTATGGGATACCCGGCAGACCACGCTTGTTTGAAGTCGTGCAAAAGGTAAAAGAAGCTAATAATACCCGAAGGTGGAAAGCACCAAATCGTACATTTACTGGTTCGTCTGATGACAGTACAGAATTAAATGCGAATCCGGCATTGGAGATTGATTATATCGTTGCACCACCTCGTATGGCATACTATCTGGAGTATAGTACCAAGATTTACAGTGTTTACTTGAAATACATTGCTCCGGAAGATATTTTCCCGTACTCGATTGATGAAGTATTTATAGATGCAACCAATTATCTGAATACCTATCAGATGACTGCAAGGGAACTTGCCATGACGATGATACAGGATGTTTTGAAAACAACAGGAATCACAGCAACAGCCGGAATCGGCACGAATATGTACTTGTGTAAAATTGCGATGGATATTGTGGCAAAGCATATTGAGCCGGATAAGGACGGTGTGAGGATTGCCGAATTGGATGAAATGTCTTACCGCAGACAGCTATGGAATCATAGACCGCTTACAGATTTCTGGAGAGTTGGTAAAGGCTATGCAAAGAAACTGGAAGAACATGGACTTTTTACTATGGGAGATATTGCAAGGTGTTCCATCGGAAAGTCGAATGAACTGTATAACGAAGAACTGCTCTACAAGCTGTTTGGAATCAATGCGGAATTGCTAATTGACCATGCTTGGGGATATGAACCTTGTACGATGGAGCAGGTCAAAGCCTATAAGCCGGAAACCAATAGTGTATGTTCAGGACAGGTACTTCACTGCCCGTATGATTTTGATAAAGCAAAATTAGTTGTAAAAGAAATGACTGACCTTATGGTACTCGATTTAGTAGACAAGGGACTTGTTACTGACCAGATTGTATTGACCATAGGGTATGATATAGAAAATCTGACAGACCCAGACCGAAGCAGAAAATACAAGGGAGATGTCACAATTGACAGGTATGGAAGAAGAGTTCCTAAACACGCTCACGGAACAACAAACCTGAAAAGGCAGACATCATCAACAATGCTGATAACCGATGCTGTGATGGAACTGTATGACAGAATCGTGGATAAAAATCTGCTTATCAGAAGAATTAACATTACAGCGAACAGGCTTGTAGACGAGAACTCAGCAAAGAAAGAAGAGAAATATGAGCAGCTTGACCTTTTTACGGATTATAAGGAAAAAGAACAGGAGCAAGTCAAAGAAGAAGCAGCTTTAGAGCGTGAAAAGCGTATGCAGCAGACAATGCTTACGATAAAAAAGAAGTTTGGGAAGAATGCCATCTTGAAAGGAATGAATCTTCAGGAGGGAGCGACAGCCAAAGACCGTAATGAACAGATAGGTGGACACAAGGCGTAGAAAAATAAAGTATATGATTAAGGAAACAAAATATGAGATGGATATATGAACTTTCGTGGCTATGGAAGTCAATAGGGATATTTGTTCTTATTGTTGCCATATGTGAGTGGTGTGCTACTTTGATTTACAAAGGAATGAAGAAGCATTACGGAGTGAAAACAGTAATATGCGTTGCATTCGTAGCAGTTATTCTATCTGCCATTTGCATTTTTCTACTCGCACGGACACCTATGCCATTGTAAATGGAGGAAGATTATGGAGAATCAAGACAATCACAGATATGATGATATTATCAATCTGCCGAATCCAACTTCAAAGAAACACCCTCGTATGTCCCTTTATGACAGAGCAGCACAGTTTTCGCCTTTTGCGGCACTTACTGGACACGAAGCAGCTATTAAGGAAACTGCAAGACAGACGGATGAAAAATTGATGCTGAGTGATGAAGTCATAGCAGAATTGAATGAAAAGCTAAATCTGATTGCTGAAACCATCGGTACACAACAAAGGGTTAGAATCACTTATTTCGTACCGGATAATAAAAAAGCTGGAGGAGCATACATTACCTGCTCCGGTTGCGTAAAGAAGTTTGATGAATATGAACATACAGTTATTATGGAAGATAAGACGGTCATTCCGGTTGAGCAGATAAGTGATATAGATGGAGAAATGTTTAGAGATATGTATTAGTAGTTGGAAAGGACAACAATGGAAACAAAGCCAAGGATTTTATACCTACAAAAGATTTTACTGGAAAGAACCGATGAAGAAAATCCTCTTTCCACAACACAGTTAATCAATATATTGAATGATGAATACGGAATATCTGCACATAGAACGACGGTTACAAAAGACATTGCAGCACTTCAGGAGTTTGGAATGGATATTGTTACTATCCATTCTACTCAGAGCAAATACTTTGTAGCCAGTCGTAAGTTTGAATTGCCGGAACTGAAACTGCTGATAGATGCAGTGGAGTCATCGAAGTTTATTACAAAGAAGAAAAGCAAAACGCTGATTGAGAAGATACATACGATGACCAGTCCGGGGCAGGTGGCAAAGTTGAAGCGTAATAACTATGTGGTCAATCGAATTAAGCCGGATAATGAGCAGATATATTATATCATTGACGCTATAAACGATGCCATCAATACAGGTAAACAGATTTCTTTTCAGTATTATGATTATACCGGATTAAAGAAAAAGGTTCTGAAGAACAAGGGCGAAGTGTATAAGCTTAGCCCGTATAAACTTCTCTGGTGTGGGGACTATTATTATGTTCTCGGATATTCAGAGAAGAAAAGCAAGGTTATCAATTTCAGGGTAGACCGTATTGCTTCCAAGCCGGAGATATTGGATAAAGATATTATTCCTATGCCGGATGATTTTGATATTGAGAATTACACAAAGGAAGTTTTCTTTATGTTCTCAGGCGAGAAAGTTCTTGTGGATTTACGGTGTGATAACAGCTTGATGAAAACAATGGTTGACCGTTTTGGAGAAGATGTGACAACCCTTGCGTATGATATGACTTCTTTCAGAGTACAGACCGAAGTATCAGCCAGTCCGACCTTTTTTGGTTGGGTGTTTGGCTTTAATGGCAAGGTACAAATACTTGCACCGGAAAGTGTGAAAGAACAGTACAGGCAGATGATTGCACAAGCCGATGAGGGTATGCAGCAAAAAGAAAACAAAGAACAGGAAATCTAACACTCCAAAGCATACGATGTCAAGAAACGGCAGAATCTTCTTGAAAAGCTCGCAGTATGAATATGCCGAGGGCGTGGAGTTTGAAGTTTATCCGTCTGCGGATACAACCGACCCAAACTATTATTGTGAAAATTTGTTAGCCGTGAACGAAAAAGCTGAGTAATAAGGACAGCAACTGCGAGTTGCTTGTTTGAGATAATGCGTGAGACTATAATAAAGGTGTAAGGGAGGTACTGCATAATGGATACAAAACAGGTTATACTTGAACTTCGCACTCAAAAGGGAATGTCGCAGGATGAGCTTGCAGAAAAAGTTTTTGTAAGTCGTCAGGCAGTTTCACGTTGGGAAAACGGAGAAACAGTTCCGAATACGGAAACATTGAAATTGCTGTCAAAAGTATTAGATGTTTCCATAAATACACTTTTAGGCTCACCGAGAAAGCTTATTTGTCAATGCTGCGGAATGCCGCTTGAAGATGATGATATTATCGGACACAATCACGACGGTTCTTTCAACGAGGACTATTGTAAGTGGTGTTATGCCGATGGAACATATACTTACAATGATATGGACGATTTGATTGAAGTTTGTGTTAAGAATATGGTAAGCGAGAATTTCACGGAGGAACAAGCCCGTTCTTATATGAAAGAGCTGCTTCCTACTTTGGATTACTGGAAGAAATATGATGAGCTTAGTGATAACGGTCAGTTTGAAGAATTCAAGAAAAAGTTAATCAATGAAATTAACGAATTGAATGTTGACGGAATGCCAAAGGTGGAAAAACTGAATACCCTTGTGGGAAAGTATGTGAATCTTGAGTACCGGCTTCCGAATGGGCAAGCGGCTAAGTTTTTGAATGAGGCAAAGACATATCTGGGCAATCAGCTTGAATGTGAATACGGCGGCGATAGATGTTTCGGCGTTGTTGCAGATATGGATTTTATTCTTATTTGCACTTATGAAGAAGACGGTAAGAATCCGGAACTTGTATTGTATAAGAAAAGATGAGGATAGAGAAAAATAGTAAGCCATTGGAGTTAATGATTTCAGTGCAAGCAAAGAAATTTTGAGGTGTTAGCAAATTGCGACACCTCTTTTCTTTTGCGAAAAACCTACTTGAAAAATTTTTCGTATAAGGTATAATAAAACTATCGAAAGCAAACTGCTTCCGATAGAAAAGAAAGCGAGGTGCAGGTATGAGAAGCAAGAGTCCTGAACTTATGAGTGAGATAAAAAAATATATCGAGGATTATTACCTGCAAAACAGACAATCCCCATCGACTACAAAGATTGCTGAAGCTGTTGGTATTGCCAGAGGTACAGCATACAAATACTTGGTAGAAATGGCTGAGAAGAATATGATTGAGTACGACGGGCAGGAGATTAGTACCAATGTGACCCGTAAGTACAGTGGCGAACAGATACAGACACCGATTGTAGGTTCTATTCCTTGTGGTAGTCCTCAGTATGAGGAAGAAAATATTGAAGAATATGTATCACTTCCTACTGCTATTTTCGGCAAAGGAGATTTCTTTATATTAAGAGCAAGCGGTCAGTCTATGATTGAAGCAGGGATTGATGACGGCGACCTTGTGGTTGTCAAAAAGCAGGTAGAAGCCAATGAGGGCGATATAGTAGTTGCCCTTGTGGATAATCAGAATACATTGAAACGTTACTTCCGAGATGATGAGAATAAGAAAATTATTCTCCATCCGGAAAATAAGAAGATGAAAGACATCATTGTAGATGAGTGCTGCATTCAGGGTGTGGCTTGTCACATCATCAAAGAACTATAGCAGAGGACAGACGAATGAGAACACTTGAAGGAATTCGCTATCTAATCAATTTGGATAGTGCGGAAATACAACAGAACTTTGCCGGAGGAGTTGCACCGCCGGACAAGGTGGAGTCGGAGGTGGACACAACTTGAGTATTTATATGTCAAGAGCCGAGTTGGAAGAAATCAGCGAAGGCTTGATAACAGCTTATGCTAATAAGTTTAGCAATCGAGTGATTCAATCTATCGACATAGAACATTTCATTACAGAATTTCTTATGTTACGAATTGAATACGCTTCTTTCGCAGAAGATGATGCAGGTAGAATTGGTTTTCTGGCAGATGGAGCAACACCACTGCTGGTACATCAGGACGGAAAAATTATTCCCTTTGTTTTCCCGAAAGATACCATCGTACTTGATAAATTTCTTCTTGCTGAAAAGGAGCAGGGACGTCGCAGATTTACAATGGCACACGAAGCGTCACATCATATCTTGAGTAAGATGTATGCAATGCCGAGTGAAGGACGCTTTCATGCAGAGTATGACAGTGAGCGTAGTTATTCCAAAGAGGAACTGGCTCAGATGTTTGCGTCTGTCGAGTGGCAGGCAGATACAATGGGAGCTTCGCTTCTTATGCCGAGAAGAATTATTGAAAATGCCTTGGCGAAATATAATCAGTCAAATCCGATAAGAGTTTATGGCGATAATACCATTACTTCAAAGGATAAAGCAGTTATCCGCAGAATGGCAGCTTATATCGGAGTATCTTATACAGCTTTGGTTATCAGATTGAGAGATATGGGGCTATTTGAGTATCACAATATCCTTGAGTACATTTCCAATGAGTTAAATCTGGGAGGTGTTTCGCAATGAGGTTACAGACTCAGGTAGTACCTGAAATACAAAAGAGATTGCTTCTGTCAAGAGTAGAAGCAGAAAGTCTGAAAGAGCGTGATATTCTCTGCCCGACTTGTGGGTTCAGGATACAAAGAGTATTTTCAGACGCAACCGGACATTTGAGTGTGAAGTGTCAGAAATGCAAGAATGTCCATATCTTAAATCTCGCTTACTTCCGCAGAATCTGCATGAACGGATATAGTAGGAATTGCAGGCGATGAATATTACAAGTAAATATCGAAACGATTTCTAATCGAGTAAGCGGAGATAAGCAATTTATTTGCTAAACTACCAAGCACCGTACGAAGCCGGATAAGTGAAGAATAGAAGTATTCTTTGCTGTCCAGATTCGACGGTGCTTTTTTTGTTGCTGTTTTATTCGATTATGCTTCGTGCAGTATTAGGTCTTTTCCCTTACTTGGGAAAGGACTTTTATGTTTTATAACGCATGGCAGTGCCAGATAGCTGAGTACCCGTAATCTCCGAATTTTGAAACTTATCAATTTTTCAAAATTCAAAGGAGATTACGGAAATGACAAACAAACTTACATTAACAGAACAAGAAGAATTATTTGCAAAGGATTGTAAACTGATAAACCTTAAATACGAATATAACGGTTATACCGGAGATGAGAAATGGGCGATTATTACGGAATTATCTGTAAAAGAGCTTTGGGAGAAGTATCCCCTTGTTATAGAAAGATATTCTCCGTTTGTACATCTTTCCATTGCTCAGGGAGAGGTAATTGACGACGCAAACCGCAATGAGGACAAGTATGCAAAGAGAAGCAGTCGCACACTTGACTGCTATGGATATGACGATGAAATGTCCTCACAGTTCCATAAAGAACTTGCTATTATGTTTGACGACCCGTTTGAAAGAGCAGAGGAAGAAAGGCTTGAACTGGAAAGAGAAGAATTGCGTCAGTGTGAAATCAGGAAAGCAAGGATAGCACTTTCAATGTTGCAGCCACTTCAAAGGGAACGCCTTATGAAGAATGTGTGTTGCGGTATGAGTTCCAGAGCGATTGCAAAGCAGGAGGGCGTATATTACAGCTCCGTAGATAAGTCTATTGCAGCGGCAAAGAAAAACTTTATCAAATTTTATGAAAATCTCTGATTTTGGGTGTGCATTTCAGCACCCTTTGTCCAAATGAGTGAAGGGGTTATTTCATTCCGGATACGAATGACACTTTAAAAATTTGATTCTTGTGAGGTTATGTATATGAAAGAAAAAATGATTTGTCGTGGGGATTTATTCTACTATGACTTTGGAGATAACAGTGGTTCAGTACAAAGCGGAGAGCGTCCGGTGCTTGTCGTTCAGGCAGACGATTATAACCAGAATGCTCCAACGATTATTGTTGCAGCGGTTACAAGTGTAATCAAGAAAAGATATTTGCCATCGCACATTATTCTCGGCGAGGAGTTTGGACTGAAGAAACCGTCAATGGTTCTTCTGGAGCAGATACGGACAGTCAATAGAGAGGATTTGCGTGAATACATAGGTACGGTAGATGACGATAAACTTTTCAGGCAGATAAACGCAACTTTGAAAAAGACTTTTGGACTTTGGGTTTACAAGCCGGAGGGGAAAGAAAATATTCGTTGTCTATGCCAGAAGTGCCTGAATGATTACATCCACAATCCGGACTATATTGTAAGGCGACTCGACCCATTTGCAAAGCGAAAAGACAGATGTGATAAGTGCGATGGGGATGGTTGGGATTATGTTGTTACCGACAGATATTCATCAAAGAAAGAAAAGAGGGGAAGCAATGACAGAAAATAAAATCATTATTCCTATCTGGAAGAAGTCCAATCTTACAGTAGAAGAAGCCGCAGCTTATTGTGGTATTGGCTCAAGAAAATTAAGAGAAATGTCCGACTCGGAGTTTTGCCCTTTTGTTCTTTGGAATGGAAGTAAGCGACTGATTAAAAGAAGAAAACTGGACGAATATCTTGATAATGCGTATTCGATATAGCTGATTTGTAAAATGTGCGATGGGTTGGTTCGCATGATAGGCTCATCGCCATTTTTTAATTATCATAAGGGCAGAAAAAACAAGGAGGTGCTTCCGTAATGGCAGATACAGAAAAGATTATCCGAAAAAAATATGATGTGCCGATATGGCATAAGTCTAATTTGACGATTGATGAAGCAGTTGAATATTCTGGCATAGGCAGAGAAAGACTGAGAAAACTAACAAGCCAAGAAGAATGCCCATTTGTTCTTCATATAGGAAATCGTCGAATGATTAAGAGGAGGATTTTTGATGAATACATTGAAAAACTTACTTTTCTTGAATGATGATGAACGCTTACTTGCCGAAGTAAGAACATATCAGGAAAAACTCATAAGCAATGCTGAAGAACCGATATGGGAAAGAAAGTGGCTGACAATCGAAGAAGCCGCAGCATATTCCGGTATAGGAAGAACGAAGTTGCGTGAGTTGTCTAATCAAGCAGGTTGTCCCTTTGCAATATGGATAGGCAATAAAATTCATATTGTGAGGGAACGATTGGACAAATATATAGATAAGCAGTTTAGAATTTAGGAGGATACAATGGCGACAAAAAGAAAAGATAAATCAAGGGTTGTTCTGAAAACCGGAGAGGTTCAGAGAAAAGACGGTACTTATCAATTTAGCTGGCAGGACAGCCAGATGAAAAGAAGATTTGTTTACGCAAGAACTTTAGATGACCTGAGAGAAAAAGAGAAGCGTATTCAGAAAGATAAATGTGATGGTATCAAGACCGAAGCACGATACACAACCATTGATGAATTATTTGACCTTTGGGCAAATATGAAAAGAGGGCTGAAGAATAATACCTTTGAAAATTACAAATATATGTACAATACCTTTGTGCGACCAGTGATTGGAAGTAAAAGAATATCAACGCTGAAGAAATCAGATATTAAGAAATACTACAATTATCTTGTTGATGAAAGAAATTTGAAGCCTTCAACGATTGATAATATACATACGGTTCTTCATCAGGTTTTACAGATTGCTGTCGATGATGACTTCATCAGAAATAACCCGTCAGATAATGTGTTGAGAGAATTGAAAAAAGCACATTGTTTTCAGTCGGAAAAGCGTAGAGCGTTGACGAAACTTGAGCAGGAGCTATTTCTGAATTTCATGAAAACCCACCCTGTATATGAACACTGGTATCCGGTCTTTGCAGTAATGATAGGAACTGGACTTCGTGTGGGGGAAGTAACTGGATTGAGATGGTGTGATATTGATATGGAAAGTGGAATGATTGATGTTAATCATACTCTTGTATATTATGACCACAGAACCGAGGGAAGTAAAAGCGGCTGTTATTTCAATGTAAATACAACGAAGACTCCGGCGAGTATGAGGCAGGTTCCAATGCTCGGTTTTGTGAAAGAAGCATTTGAACAGGAGAAACAGAAGCAGGAAGAATTAGGACTTCATTGCGAGGTCACGATTGACGGATATACAGATTTTATTTTCATCAATCGTTTTGGTCAGGCACAGCACCAAGCCACACTCAACAAAGCAATTCGAAGAATTATCCGTGATTGCAATGATGAACAGTTTTTGCACAGTGATGAACCGGATGTGTTACTTCCTCATTTTAGCTGTCACTCGCTTAGACATACATTTACAACAAGAATGTGTGAAGCTGGAGTAAATATAAAGGTCATTCAAGACGCACTCGGACATTCAGATATTTCAACCACGTTGAATATTTATGCTGATGTTACAAAAGAAATGAAAGCGGAAGAGTTCAAAGGATTGGATAGCTACTTCAAAGTATAATATTGGACTTCACATACAGAAAGAGAACATACAGAGTGTTGTGTGTTCTTTTTTCTTGTTCTGAAGCAGGAAAAGATAAGGCAGCGTTACTTTGATGTGGATTGACATTGTAAATAAGAGAAGTTATAATTTCTTGTATATGAATATGCTCTTGCATATACTACTATCGCCCTACATCATTTACATCATATTTTACATCATTTGCCCGCAAAGTGACTCAAAGTAGAGCAAAAATATGAAGTATGGGGGATAATTGGAATATGGAGAATTTAATAGTATTAACACCAGCTTGGTCGAGTATGAAAGAACCACAAAAAAGCTCCCGACAATGAAGACACTGGGTGGTTCTGATAGTGGGAAAAAGGCAGAAAAAGTTGTTTCGGTAGAAGGAAGGGCAGAGGAAAAAACGGCAGAAAAAATTGATTTTTCCAACGTGAAAATCGAGCCGCTGTTTGAGGAAATGGTGGATTTTGAGACCTTTGCAAAGTCCGATTACCGTGCTGTAAAGATAAAAGACTGTGTTGCAGTACCGAAGAGCAAGAAACTTCTCCAGTTTACCTTAGACGATGGCTCTGGCACGGACCGCACGATTTTAAGCGGGATTCATGAATATTATGAGCCGGAAGAGCTGATTGGGAAGACGTCCATTGCCATTGTAAACCTGCCTCCGCGCAAGATGATGGGAATTGATTCCTGCGGTATGCTGATTTCTGCGGTACATGAAGAGGACGGAGCAGAAGGACTTCATCTCCTGCTGGTGGACGACCATATACCGGCAGGCGCAAAGTTATATTAAGAAGCTGTTTGATGATTCATCCGGGAACTTGTTCCTGATAAGCGGTAAGAGGACATTTCTAAGAAGATTTTAGAAATGTCCTTTTTGCATTGGCTGTTACGTGGTATAATATATATGTTTGTCTTAAGTGAAGCTGATAAAAGGGGGGTATCGATGAAAAGACGCATAAAAACAGGGATTTTCATATCGGGAGCCTTATCCGCAGCCCTCCTTTCAGGCTGTGGAGCCGGGAACCAGGTGGTGGATTACGGGAAAACCCAGGAAGAACCTGTGACAATTACTTTTTTTGGAAATAAATATGAAACGGAAAATGTGATTGTTATTGAAGAAATCATTACCGGTTTCATGAAGGAAAACCCGGATGTACGTGTCTCCTATGAAAGCCTGAAGGGCACGGAATATTACGATGCCCTCAGCAAGCGCATGGAGGCCGGTAAAGGGGATGATATCTTCATGGTGAATCATGATGCGGTGTTGGAACTGCGGGATAAGGGACAGCTGGCAGACCTATCTGCGGTCAGTACGCTTTCCAACTATACGGAAAGCATGCTCAGCCAGATGGAGGATGACGGGGAGATATACTGGCTGCCCACCACCGTTTCCGTATTTGGCCTTTATTGCAATATGGACCTGTTAAAGGAACATAAGCAGAAGATACCGGAAAACCTTGGGGAGTGGGAGGATACCTGCGGTTATTTTCTTTCACGGGGCATAACACCAGTCATTGCCAATAATGATATCTCCTTAAAAACCCTGGCAATCGGCAGGGGATTTTATGACGTATACCAGGAAAAACGTCAGGCGGAAGTGTTTGAACGCCTGAACAGCGGGCAGGAACCCGTCAGCAGGTATCTGGAGCCTGGTTTTTCCCTTGCAGAGGAACTGATAACCAAAGGTTATGTTGATGCAGGGAAAACCCTTACTACAATGAAAACCTCAGATGACCTGGAGGAATTTATCAAAGGTGTGTCGCCTTTCCTGCTGACCGGTGCATGGGCTGTAGGACGGGTCAAAGGCATGGAACCGGATTTTACGTTCCAGGTGACCCTTACCCTGTCCTGGATGAGGGGAATCTTGTGGTCATTAACGCAGACACGCGCCTGAGCATCAATGCTGACAGTGATTACCCGGAGGAGGCGGTACGGTTTGTGGAGTACTTTACCAGGCCGGAAAATATTCAGAAATTCGCGGACCAGCAGTCATCCTTAAGTCCACTGAAAAACGGGGCGTCTTCATCTGTCGACGAAATTGCCCCCTTGATATCCTGCTACCAGGAAGGCAGGACCGTAATCGGGGCGGACGGATTTCTTGAACTTCCTATATGGAGCCTGACGGCAGAGGTTTCCCAGAAGCTTCTTTCAGGGGAGCCCCTTAAAGCTGTCATGGACTGGATGGATAAACAGGGCATTACAGAAGGAGGAACACCATGACCGACCATGATGGTGTACATATGAAGACAAAAATAATCCTGGCAGTGGTCTGCATTGGCGCTGCGCTTAGTTTTCTTACCGTCCTTTTCGTACAGGATGTGAGCACGCAGCTTTGGGAACAATCTATCCATACAATCATGGAAAGCACAAAACAGGGCTGTACCACATTGCGCATCCAGCTTCAGGAAGCATATGAGGATATGGGAAATGTTGCAGTGGATTTAGAGGGATATTCATTGCAGCAGAAGCAGGAGATTGTGGAAATACTGGAACACTCCGCCCAATCACGTCATGGTACAGAGCTTTATCTTTCCGATGGTACCTGCCTGTCCGGATATGGAGTATGGGATCAGGCGGTTGGAAAACAGATTTTTGGACAGCAGAGGAAAAGCGGGATTGTCAACCCGCACATAAGCAGCGTGACAGGAGTCAATGTCTTTAACCTGTACATTCAGGTCCTCCTGGCTGACGGCACAAAAGCTTATCTGGTTAAGGAGTATGAAGTGGATACCATTGTGGACAGCTTCAGCCTTTCATTCTATGATAATGCAGGTTTCTCCTATGTTGTCAATACAAAAGGGGACATATTAATCCGGTCCCCACATCCCGGAAGCAATAAAACCGTGAGGAACCTTTTTGACATGCTGGATGTGCCGCAGAATGCACCAGCACAGATGGAAGCGTTCAGACAGGCCCTGGAAAACTCCGGGAATGGCTGGGCAGTGTTCACATACCAGGGAGAAAAGACCGTATTCTGCTTCATACCGCTTCAGCTGCAGTCTGACTGGTATCTGGTATCAATCATCCCGAAGGATACCGTGAATGAGCAGACCCATGAAATCCTCATGCGTGCCCTGACCCTGATGGCCAGCATCATATTGGGGATATCAATCCTGGCCGCCTTTTATATCCGCTATGTGAGACGGACCAATAAGCGGCTTATGGACCAGGCCGCCTACATCGGACATCTGTATAACGCTGTGCCGGAAGGCATTGCCCTGATTACCGTGGAAGAACCCAACCGGATCATCCAGCTTAACAGGGAGGGGATGGGACTGCTGGGCTATCCGGACGGGACCTCCGATGACGCTGTATCCGGACGGAACCTCCGTGAAGTCATACATCCGGATGATTATGAGGACATGGACCGCCTCTTTGACCAGTCGTCAACAGAAGGTGGCAAGGCCGGTTTTGAAAAGCGCATGCTGAAAAACAGCGGGGAAGTTTTCTGGGGAGCAGGTATTCTGGAGAAGACAATGGATGAAAACGGAACCCCTGTCTTAATTGTAACCTTCCATGATATAACGGCTGAGAAACTGGAGAAGGAAGCTGCGGAACGCGACAAACTCCAGGAACGCATTACATTGGTGGGGGCCATCTCCAATGCTTATCCGGTAATCATACGCCTGAACCTGACCAGGGACACCCTGAATTTCATCTATGTCAGACAGGGGCTTATGACAGACCTGGGAAGCCAGGAAACATACAGTCAGCTTTATGAGGACTTTTCATCCGGCGTTCACCCTGATAACCGGATGGAATACGCAAGCCGTTTTTCACTGGAATCCCTGCGTGAAAGCCTGGTCCATAATAAGAATGAGGTATTCCTGGAATCAAAGCATCTGCTGACAGATGGGGAGTATCACTGGATATCCACCCAGATTATTTATGTGGATAACCCATATTCAGATGATATGCTGGCCATCCTTATTTCCCGTCGCATTGACGAACAGCGCCATGAAGAGGAACAGCAGCGGCTGGCCCTTAAAAGCGCCCTGGACAGCGCCAAGGCGGCAAGCAATGCAAAGAGCCGGTTTCTTTCTAACATGAGCCATGATATACGGACCCCCATGAATGCCATCATAGGAATGACGGCAATTGCAGCCGCACACATTGACGACCGGGACAGGGTGCTGGAATGCCTGAAGAAGATTAATCTTTCAGGAAAACATCTCTTAAGCCTGATTAACGATGTCCTGGACATGTCAAAGATAGAGAACGGAAAATTCTCAATCAGGGAAGAACCCTTTAATTTCCCTGAACTGGTAGCAGATGCGGCCGGGCTTATACATTTACAGGCAAATGCAGGCAGGCTTGCCATGGATGTCTGTCTTCCGCACATGAAAAATGAAAATGTCATTGGTGACCCCCTCCGTATGCGCCAGGTGTGCATCAATATCCTGAGCAATGCGGTAAAATATACCCCGCCGGGCGGGTTTGTCAAGGTTGAGGCCTGGCAGGAGGATGGTCTGGTCCTGGGTTATGGAAATTTTGTGTTCCGCTGCACGGATACCGGAGTGGGAATGGACCCATCATTTCTGGAACATATCTTCCAGCCCTTTGAACGCGCCCAGGACCATGCCGGCATGAAGGTTGCCGGTACCGGTCTGGGAATGGCCATAACCAAAAACATCATTGATCTTATGAATGGGGATATACAGGTGGAAAGCAGTCCCGGTAAGGGTACCGTATTCACCGTAACCATACCGCTTAAGCTGCAGGATGCACCTGAGGAGCAGGTGCCAAAGGCCTGGCTTGGGATAAACAGCCTGATTGTGGATGATGACAGGCAGACCTGCCTCAATGCAGTGGAACTGCTTAAGGATATGGGACTGAGGGCATGCTTTGTCACGGACGGAGAAACAGGTGTAAGGTATGCTGCGGATGCAAAGGACACAAAAGACCCGTATGAACTCATAATCATTGATTGGAAGATGCCTGGTATGGACGGGATTGAAACAACGCGCCGTATCAGGAAGGAAGTGGGGGCGGCAGTACCGGTCATTGTCCTGACCGCTTATGACTGGTCGGAGATAGAGGGCGAGGCCAGAGAGGCAGGAGTCACTGCTTTTATCTCCAAACCCTTTTACCGCTCCAAAATGTGTTACCTGCTCAGGGGATTGGACGGCGGCGCAAACGAGGATAAGAAGCCGGCAGCGCGGCCGGATTATAAAGGGAAACGAATTCTTCTGGCAGAAGACAATGAGATTAACAGGGAGATTGCCGGAACCCTGATTCGGGAGATGGGCATCATGGTTGAGGAGGCTATGGACGGCAGTGAGGCTGTAGAAATGGTGAGGCAGTCAGAGGAAGGATATTATGACTTGATATTCATGGATATCCAGATGCCGGTCATGGACGGATATCAGGCGGCCAAGGTTATACGGGGCCTGGAACGCGGGGATGCATGCCATATGCCCATTATTGCCATGACTGCCAATGCTTTTGAGGAAGATGTGAGGGAGGCCATGAGGGCCGGTATGAATGCACATTTTTCAAAGCCCATTGACCTGGATGCATTGGAAGCCCTGCTCTCCAAATACCTGAGTGGGGAAAGCGGCAAATAGAACGGGCGCCGGAATAAATTCCCGGCGCCTGCAGACTGTAGACAAAGCGGCTCTGGGATTTGTATCCCAGAGCCATTTTTCTCTTATTAACCGAATTGTGTATAAAATAGAAATTTTGAGTGGCTCCCCTTCTTCCAGGAGTCCCCATTTTGCC
>Ga0129314_1000766_pt1 | contig 29080 bp, 24 predicted proteins | sample O1111metagenome_FD_94431 | JGI IMG/M metagenome (GOLD analysis project Ga0129314, IMG submission 94431) | Orangutan individual fecal microbial communities from fecal samples from Wisconsin, USA - O1111 metagenome | ecosystem: Host-associated > Mammals > Digestive system > Large intestine > Fecal... | reverse complement strand
CTTTACGAGTGTGTCAAGTACATGACCGGAAAGAGCCACACAGACCCATCCGCCACACCTTTCGCGCTCGATATAATGGAAAAAATGAACGCCGCCTGGCGTGAGTGGAAGAAAATGCACAACATCGACTTCTCGCTTTACGGAACTCCGCTTGAATCCACGACATATAAGTTTGCGAAGTGCTTGCAGAGACGTTTCGGTGTTATCGAAGGCATTACAGACAAGGGGTATATCACAAACAGCTATCATGTTAACGTAAGAGAAAACATCGACGCGTTCACAAAGCTGAAGTTTGAAGCTCAGTTCCAGCATCTCTCACCCGGAGGCGCAATAAGCTACGTTGAAGTTCCGAATATGCAGAACAACATCGAGGCTGTGCTTCAGGTGATGAAGTTCATCTACGACAATATCATCTACGCGGAGCTTAACACAAAGAGCGACTACTGCCAGGTCTGCGGATATGACGGTGAGATAAAGATTGTCGAGGACGGCGGAAAGCTCGTGTGGGAATGCCCGAACTGCGGAAACCGCGACCAGGATAAAATGAACGTCGCAAGAAGAACCTGCGGTTATATCGGAACTCAGTTCTGGAACCAGGGAAGAACACAGGAGATAAAGGACAGGGTACTTCATCTTTGATTTAGCGAAAGGTGCGGGAAATGCATTACGGTGAGATAAAAAACTATGACATAGCAAACGGCGTCGGCGTCAGAGTGAGCTTGTTTGTCTCCGGCTGTACCAACCACTGTGAGCATTGCTTTCAGCCGCAGACTTGGGACTTTTGCTACGGAAAAGAATTCACACCCGAGGTGGCAGAGCACATTACCGAAATGCTGTCCCCCGACTACATAAACGGACTGACCCTCTTGGGTGGGGAGCCGTTTGAACCGTCGAATCAACGCGCGCTTCTGCCTTTTGTCGCCGGAGTTCGTGATAGATATCCGAAAAAGACAATATGGGCGTTCTCCGGCTTTACTTACGAGGAGCTGACGACGGATGGAACACACGCTCACTGCGAAATAACGGAAGAGCTGCTTTCGCTTATTGATGTGCTTGTCGACGGAAGATTTGTTGAAGCCAAAAAAGATATCTCTCTGAGGTTCAGAGGCTCGTCAAACCAGAGAATAATTGACCTGAGAAAGACCAGAGAAACAAATTCCGTTGTTCTTTGGGATGAAAAATGAATTACACTGTATAATCAAATATAAAATTATAGGCTTGGCTGATTGGTCAGGCTTATTTTTGTAGAAATACTTGTGCAGATTGCATATAATTTTACTGTGATTCGACATCGGATGAAACTATTAATGTAGTCGTGATGAAAACAATTATGTACTCGCGGAGACTAAAATGAACAATTCGGGAAAATAATAACGTCATATTGTATAAAATACATTCAATTAACCTGTGCATAGATAGCGCAAAAGACGATTACACAAAAATCTTATATTGAACTATAAAAAAAGCGAATGGTCAATGCGCATATAATTATTGACAAAAGAGGTGTAATATTATATAATAATACTATCTTAAATGGGTCTTGTACGATAATTTATTAAGAACTCATTGAACCGATTTGGAGGAAAATTCTATAATGAAAAAACGCGGTTTATGTTTGATCCTTGCTTCTCTCATGCTTCTTACATCCGTTGCGTGCAGTGAAACAAAGGATAACTCCGACAACAAAACAGACGAAACAACCGGAGCAGTTTCTGCGGACACTACAACAGAAAGCACCGAAACCGAGGAACAGCTTTCCGATTACGATAAGCGACAGCTCATCCCCGATAATCTTCCCGACGTAAAATATAACGGACAGGAATTCAGAGCACTCACGCCTAAGCTCAACAGAAGCGTTGACTATCGACTTGAAATTGTGGCTGATGAACTCACCGGTGACGCCTGCAACGATGCTGTTTACAACAGAAATCTTGATGTTGAAAACCGTTTTGATGTAAAAATCTCCGCAACCGACATGGATTCCCCTCAGAACCAGGTAAAGACAATGGCAACCGCCGGAACAAACGACTATGAAATCGTTTCCATTTACGACTATACCGCGTATGTGCCGATAAGCGCAAAAGCCGTTCTCAACTGGAAGGAAATACCCAATGTTGATACAACGCAGGTATGGTTCAACCAGAAGGCAAATGACAACGCAACCATCAACAACCGTCTCTACGCTATCTGCTCCGACCTTTCCACAACATCCCTGACACTTACATATTCAACGTTCTTTAATGTTGAGATCATGAATAACTACGGCTATTCCTCGAGCGACCTTTATTCTCTCGTTAAGGAAGGCAAGTGGACATTCGATAAATTCAGCGAAATCGTCAGCGGCATTTACGAAGACAAAAACGGTAACGGCGTAAAGGATAAGGACGACTTCTTCGGCTACGGCTACTTCATCGAAAACGCAGGTGACGTTTGGATGGCAGCATTCGACGCACCTATAGTATCCGTAAGCGACGAAGACATTCAGGTAACTATCATGAACGACAAGAGCATCGCTATTCTTGATAAGCTCACCGATTTCCACACAAATAACCCCGGATTCTTCAGATATACAACTACCGCTCAGGAAGAAGAAAATCACTTCCGCAACGGACTTCTCGCAATGGCTCCTATGCGTTTCGTTTCCGCCTACACAACTCTCCGCGACATGGAAGCTCAGTACTCCATAATTCCTTATCCGAAGTGGGATGAAGCTCAGGAAAACTACTATACAAACGCAGACGACAAGTTCTCCGTATTTGTAATTCCGCTCAGCGCATACGGCAATGCCGAATTCATCGGAACTATTTTTTCCGCTCTCTCCGCAGAAAGCTATAAGAAGGTTTATCCCGAATACTACGATACCGCTCTTAAAGGAAAGTACTCCTCCGAAGCTGAAACAGCTGAAATGGTTGACATCATCGTTGCGGGACGTAACTTTGACTTCTCTTTCCAGTTCGGTGAAACATACTTTGTAAGAATGCCTTACCTCATCAGAGATATGCTTCAGAACAACAAGACAAACCTTTCCTCCGAATACAAAGCAAAAGAAAAGGTTGTGAAGAAGTCCATCGACTCCAAGCTCAAGCCCCTCTACTTCGACTAATTCAGAGTATCATAAACAAAACTATAAGCCTGACGTAAAAAATCAGGCTTATTTTTTATTTTTGTCGTGAAGCTATGGCGCGTACCGATTTTCTTATCGAATCCGCCGGAATAACGGTGAACGCGAACAAAGAGCACATGAGAAGCTCAGCCGGAGCAAGGGGAACACATCGGAAAACATCGCCGCCGAAGTAGATTATAAGAAGCTGAACCGCTGCGACTGTCGGCATGATAACGGCGAAGGCTTTGTTTTTCGATATGTTTGCGAAAATATTTATTCTCTCGGTGCGCGTACACATTGCTATTCCGATTCCCATGAAAATAAACATCGCGAAGAACAGCGTCATGTAATAAGTTTCGCTTCCGCCGAAGAAATGCCTTAAATCCTTTGAGAGCAGGAAGAACATCGACAGCGCGACTGCATAACCGCCCGTGAGTATGATCTGCCACACCATGCGCCGCGTGAGAATGTGCTCCCCACGTCCTATGGGAGGATGAGTCATGTATTCCTCCAGCGCAGGTTCGCCCGCAAAAGCAAGAGACCCCAGTGTGTCCATGATTATGTTTACCCACAGCATCTGTATTACGGTGACGGGCGAGTCTATTCCGAATGCGGTACCGAGAACCGAGACTCCGACCGCAGCCATGTTCATCGTTATCTGGAACGTGATAAACTTCCGTATGCTCAAAAATATCGTCCTGCCGTAGAGCACAGCCTTTGTGATTGAAACAAAATTGTCGTCGGTTATCACTATGTCTCCGGCTTCACGAGCAACGTCACTTCCGCTGCCCATCGCAAACCCCACATCCGCGGATTTCAGAGCAGGCGCATCGTTTATCCCGTCCCCCGTCATGCCTACAATGTGTCCAGCGGCACGTGAAATCCTGATTAGTCTGCTTTTGTCGGAGGGAGTTACGCGGGATATCACACGTATCTTCGGCAGAATCAGCGTCAAGTCCTCGTCGGATAAACAGTGCAGCTCCTCTCCGTCAATTAAAAGCGAGCGTATGGATTTTGACGACGCGTACTTCTGCGCACCGACACTACCAGAGAATATCTCGCATCCCGAGTCGGTTATGCCGCATTCCTCAGCGATTTTTTTAGCCGTATCGCGGTTGTCGCCCGTTATCATTACGACTTGGATTCCCGCTTTTCTGCATTCCTTCACCGCCGGGATAACCTCTTTTCGTATCTCGTCGCGGATTACGAAAAGCGAAACAAACGTAAGCTCGAGAGTCGGACTTAACCCACCACCGACAAGCATCTTAAAGCTCTCTTCCGTGCATTCGGCTTGAATCAGAATACGGCATGAAGCTCCCGCACGGCTTTTTACGGTGCTTTTCAGCTTGTCGAGAACGTCGGACGTCATCATTTTGACTTGCCCGCCGTCGGTGACATAGCTCGTGCAGCAGGGAAGAATGTACTCGGCAGCTCCGCGGATGTATGCCTTGTTTCCGCAAATGCCCGCCGCGAACTTCCTCGATGAGTCAAACGGTATCTTCTGCCCGCCCTGAACTGCCGAGCTGCGGCTGCTTATCTCGAGGAAGGAGTTTATCGCCTTTTCGGTTGAATTTCCGACGGAAGAGCAGGCGCTGTCCCCTTTCGCGAGACTTTCCGATATGTACTTTGACGAGCTTTTTAAGGCTTTCGCAGAGTGAAATTCGCTGTTTTCTGCGGAGATTATGCTTGAAACTACGAGCTTTCCCGTTGTGAGCGTTCCCGTTTTGTCGGTGAAGAGAATGTCAATGCTTCCGGCGGTTTCTATTCCCACAAGCCGTCTCACGAGAACTCCCGAGCGCAGCATCCGCTTCATGTTTGAGGAAAGCACTACTGTTATCATCATCGGCAGTCCCTCGGGTACAGCGACGACTACTATGGATATCGCCATAGTGAAAGCCGTGATGAATTCGGGCAGGGAATACCGTATGTCACGCAGCTTAGCCAGTGCCGCCGTCGGATTCATCCCCGCTTCAATCCAAAACGCGTCCGTCAGATGAACAAGCGCAACTATCACTGCGGATACATACCCAATTTTTGATATGGTTTTCGCGAGAGAAGTGAGACGGTCCTTCAGCGGGCTTACGTCATTTTCGACCGATAATTCTCCCGCAATCGAGCCGTACATCGTTTTGTCGCCTATTGCAGTCACAAGAATCGCCGCGTTTCCTTCCGCCACATGACTGCCCCTCAGCACACACGACGACTCTCCCGTCTCCGGCTTGAATTCATCGGGAGCTGTTTTGTATCTTTGCAGCGCCGCCTGAGAAAAAGCCTTCTTTACCTTCGCGCTCTCGCCGGTAAGAGGGGACTCATCACACCCGAGCGAGCCGTGCATCACAATACCGTCGGCAGGCACAGTGTCCCCGGGGTGAAGCAGTACGATGTCGTGCATCACTACGTCAGCGAGCGGTATGTCAGTCTCACTTCCGCCACGAATCACCCTGACCGTCGTGTTCTCCAGTCCGCTGTACAGGTTTTCAAACGCCTTTCCCGACGAATGCTCCGATACGGTCGTGACAAAAGCGGAAATAAATACCGTCACGGCGATTCCTATGGTTTCCGCCCAGTTGATGTGGGAAAAAGTGAAAGCCGTGTTGATGACGAGAGCCGCTATGAGTATTTTTATTATCGGGTCGTTCAGGTTCCCCACAAACTGCCGCAGAAATCCCGCGCTCTTTCCCCGAGATATTGCGTTTGAGCCGTATTTCTTCCGCGAAGCCTCGACCTCATCTCCGCTTAGCCCGCATGAGACAGAGGGAATGTTCGTCTGATTCCCCGCACGCTTATCATTTTTGCCGAGAGTAATATTTATCGCATCGTTCATTTCTTCACCGTTCCGTATGGATTTAATGTTCAGAGAATTATATTCATGTCCGCGCCGTATAATCACCGCAAAACATAGAGAAAAAACTGAAAAAATATGCTGAAATCCATTGACAAAAGAAAAATAAAATGGTATAATCAAAAAATGAACGGGCAAATCATTATAAGCCTGTCTCTCTACCGTCGAATGATCTGTCGACGGTCTGAAGTCCATAGGGAGGTATAAAACAATGGAAAAGATCATCAATTCTTACGAAACCCTTTTTGTTATTGACCCTGATCTGACCGAGGAAGCTACAAAAGCACTTGTTGCTAAGTTCACAAAGCTCATCTCGGACAACGGCGAAATCGTTGAAGCAAACGAATGGGGCAAGCGCAAACTCGCATATCCCATCAACGACAAGACCGAGGGCTACTACACACTGATCACCTTCAAGAGCGAAGGCACGCTTCCTGTTGAGCTTGAAAGAATTTTCGGTATCACAGAAGGCATACTCCGTTCCATCGTAATTCGTCACGAAGACAAAAAAGCGTCAAAAAAGGCAGAAAAGGCTGAAGCGTAAGCTACTTCACCGTCCTTAGTTTAAGGAGAAAATATGGCTAACTTTAATTTTAACAAGGTTATCCTCGGAGGACGTCTGACGGCAGATCCCGAGCTCAAAACCACACCGTCCGGAATTTCCGTAACATCATTTACCGTTGCGGTTAACAGACGCTTCGGCGGTAAGGCTGGCGAGGAAGCACAGGCGGATTTCTTTAACGTTACCGCTTGGAGACAGACGGCTGAATTCATCACGCGCTATTTCAGAAAAGCAAGCTCCATCTGCGTAGTCGGAACCATTCAGACAAGAACATGGACCGATCAGCAGGGTCAGAAGCGCTTTGCTACGGAAATTGTCGCTGACGAGGCATATTTTGTTGACGCGAAAAGCGAAAGCCCGATCGCTGTACAGCAGGCTGCGGCTATGTATGCACAGAATCAGGCTCCCTCGTATGTACCTGACGGATACGGAGCATATACGGGCAGCCAGAATACAGGCTTCCAGAATCAGACAGCTCCGAAATTTGAAGAAATATCAGATGACGAAGAATTACCGTTCTAATGTAATTCACTCAATTTAACAGGAGGATTTAAGTAAGATGGATACAGAAAAGACCGAAGTTGTTGCTGAAGAGACTGCTGCTCCCGCAACCACAGAAAGAACAGAAGCTGCACCTCAGCAGAGATACAACCGCCAGAACAGAAACAACAGAAGAAAGAAAGTCTGCCTGTTCTGCGCAGAAAACATTGATTACATTGACTATAAGGATACAGTAAGACTCAGAAAGTGCATTGCACCCGAAAGAGGTAAGATCCTTCCCAGAAGAATTTCCGGCACCTGCGCTAAGCATCAGAGACAGCTCACTGTTGCTATCAAGCGCGCACGCCACGTTGCTCTCCTTCCTTACGTAGCTGACTAAGTTTTAGTTTACTGCAAAAGCGGAGAGAAATAGGCTCTTGTGTTCTGCGGCAAAATCCGCGGTTCTTCAGAGATAATTTACGGGGTGTTCCGTAATAACACAAAATTATTGTTTAACAAGCGAGAATCGTTTGTTCAAATTGTTTGGAAGAGGTGAATAGAAATGAAAGAGGGAATCCATCCTCAGTATAAAGAGGTGACAATCCGTTGCGCGTGCGGTGAAACCGTAAAGACACGTTCAACGAAGGGCGATGCTAACGGTGAGCTTCGTGTTGACATTTGCTCCAAGTGCCATCCTTTCTTTACCGGTAAGCAGAAGTTTGTAGATGCCGGCGGACGCGTTGATAAGTTCAAGAAGCGTCTTGAGCAGAGAGGTAAATAATCTTTCGCTCTCCGGAATTTTTGTACGATAAAGCTTTCGGGCGGGATTTTACAAGGCTTCGGCTTTGTTGTCCTGCCCGATTTTTATGTCATTCTGAGGATGAATGTGAGCTTTTTTAAGAAGTTAGGAAGCCTCTGATTTAAGGTTATTTTTGCAAAAAAAGCTTCTATATTTCAGCCTTTTATCGCAATAATTCGATTAATTCAGAGTATCATTAGGATAAAATAACGGAGGTTATATGGAAAAAAACGAAATCGGCGCACAGAAGATGAAAGCTGTACTTTGCGCTATATATAAGCAGAATCAGGAAAACGAATGCACTGTGTCCCTCGGAGAGCTTGAAAAACTGTGCGAAACCGCGGGATGCGAGTGTGTTGCAATAGTTACTCAGTGCAGGGAAACACCCGATGTCAGAACTGTCCTCGGAAGGGGAAAAATGACGGAGCTGTCGCAGCTTTGTGAGACACTCGGAGCGGAGCTTGTGGTGTTTGACGGCGAATTGTCCCCATCCCAGATAAAGTCAATCGAGGACGATATTTCATCGGAGGTTTCGGTTATCGACAGAAGTATGCTCATCCTTGACATATTTGCCGACCACGCGAGAACCAGTGAAGGACGACTCCAGGTGGAGCTTGCGCAGCTGAAATATACCTCCCCGAGACTTGTAGGACGAGGAAAAGAACTCTCCAGACAGGGCGGAGCTGCGTCGTCGGGTTCGGTAGGCGCAAGAGGTCCGGGTGAGACAAAGCTCGAGATTGACAGACGTAGGATTAAAGAAAAAATTGCATCTCTTGAGGAAGAGCTGAAAAAAGTCGAACAGAACCGTATGGTAATGCGCCGCCAGAGAGATAAATCCGGCATCGTGAAGTGCGGCATAGTCGGCTATACAAACGCCGGAAAAAGCACGCTGCTCAATTACCTCACCGGAGCCGGCATACTCGCGGAAAACAAGCTTTTTGCAACTCTCGACCCCACAACAAGGCAGTTTGTTACCGAAAACGGCGTAAAGCTGCTTCTCACGGATACTGTCGGATTCATCAGAAACCTGCCGCACCACCTCATAAAAGCGTTTAAGTCCACCCTCGACGAAGCCGTGTTCTCCGATATCCTCATGATAGTCATCGACGCGTCCGACCCCGAATTCATCAGTCAGACCGAGGTGACGACAAGCCTTCTTGAAGAGCTCGGAGCGGCGGCAAAACCCATGATATACGTTTTCAATAAATGCGACGCCTGCACTGACCGAGACGCGCTTTTGCAGATGAAAACACTCGCGGCGAAAACCAATACCGAGGTAGTGTTCATTTCCGCGAAAACGGGAGCAGGATGTGATAAGCTCGTCGAAACGCTTGAAAAAATGGCGCAGAACGGCAAAAAGCACATCAAGCTGTTCATTCCACCGGAAGAGGGCGGCGTCACGGGAACTATCTATAAAGAAGGCGACAATGTCGTGGTTGACTACTGCGAGGACGGAATCCACTGTGAGTGCGACGCCGACGAAAAGCTCTTGGCGAAACTGAAAAAATACATTGTTGAAGAATAACGAGAATAAATTTTGTTTGGATTTTTTGATAATAAGATGAAAAAGAAAACCGATACGGCGAAAGAAAAGCAGATCGAAACTCCGAAAAAGAGAATTACTCTTGCGAAAAACGTCTCATGTGAAATGGAGGAGAAAAAATCCATATTCATAGGACACGCAACTCCCGTGAGAAACGAGGACGAAGCGCGCGCGTTTATTGAGTCGAAAAGACGCGAATACCACGACGCAACGCACAACTGCTACGCATATCTTCTGAATAACGGCGCTGTCGCAAGATATTCCGACGACGGAGAACCCGCGGGTACAGCGGGAGTTCCGATACTGAACGTAGTAAAAATGTCGGGAGCGACCGATCTTGCCGTTGTAGTCACGCGATATTTCGGCGGAATACTTCTCGGCGCGGGCGGACTTGTGAGAGCGTACACCTCTGCGGCAAAAATTGCGGTAGACGCGTCCGGTCTCGCGGTATTTGAAGAATACAGTCTCGCGAAGATTACAGTGACGTACTCCGATTATCAAAGACTTACCGTAGCTCTCGCAAGAATCGGCGCGACGGAGGAAAACTGCGACTTCGGAGAGGATGTTACCTTGATTTCAGCTATCGAAAAAGCCAGAACAAGGGAACTGGTCGATTTGGTGTCCGAGCTGACATACGGAAAAGGAAAAATCTCCGTTGTCGGATGTGAGGAAAGAGCTTCGCGCATAGGTTAAGTTATCAAAATTATCGCGTAATTGTAACAAACTACGCGACGAAAAACAAAATTTTGCTCAAAAAAAGAAATAACCTGTTTTTTTGCGTATATTTATTGTGAGTTAGTAAAACGCGACTTGTTTTGCACCGCTTTGGTGACAGAAAGGAGACGACGTGATGACTGATGCACCAAGAAATATACGCGAAATATTTTATGAGAGAGAAAGAAATTCGCTGTCCCCGAAAGCCTGCCTTTGCGAAAACTCAAAAGGACGCGATAAACCGACGGAAGAGTGCGTGAACAGGACGGAGTTTCAGCGTGACCGCGACAGAATTCTGCACTGCAAATCGTTCAGACGTCTCATGCACAAAACGCAGGTCTTTTTCTTTCCGACTGACGAGCACTACCGGACAAGACTTACCCATACGCTTGAGGTAGCTCAGATAGCGAGGATAATCGCGCGGGCTCTCATGCTGAATGAAGACCTGTGTGAAGCCGCAGCGCTCGGACACGACCTCGGACATACTCCTTTCGGACACACGGGCGAGAGCGTCATGCAGGAGTGCTATTCTCCGGATTTCACGCATTATAAGCAAAGTCTCCGCGTAGTCGAAAAGCTCGAGAACAACGGCGAAGGACTTAATCTTACATGGGAAGTCCGTGACGGAATAGTCAACCATTCGGGAGAAAACAAAGCGTCAACTCTTGAGGGCGTGATAATAAAGTTCGCCGACAGAATTGCGTATATCAATCACGATATCGACGATGCTGTGCGCGGAAACGTTATAAAAGAGGACGATATCCCGCGCGAGCTTTCGGAGGTTCTCGGATACACCCATAGCAACAGAATCAACACAATGGTTACGTCCGTCATTGAAGGAAGCCGCGAGCTTGACGACATAAAAATGACTCCCGAGGTGTGGGACGCGACGAATAAGCTCAGAAATTTTCTGTTTGAGCGGGTTTATTACAATTCTTCCGCTAAAAAAGAGGAGCGAAAAGCCGTGGAAATGCTCAGACAGCTGTTCGGATATTTCTGCAAGCACCCGGAGAAAATGCCTGAGTTTTACTACAACAATACGAAAAACGAGTCTGTCGAGCGTTGCGTCTGCGATTACGTTGCGGGCATGACCGACAGATACGCAATAGAGATGTATAAAGACCTGTTCATACCGCACGTGTGGGAATAACGCATTATGGGCTAGTAGGATTCGAACCTGCGAACATAATGTGAAAATAACGCAAAAAGGAGGCGCGCGTCTTGATACCGTCGAATATTATAGAAGACATAAAATATCGCTGTGACATCGAGAGCGTGATATCCTCCTATGTAACCTTAAAACGAGCCGGAAGCAACCTCAAAGGATTATGCCCGTTCCACAGCGAAAAAACACCGTCGTTTACCGTATATCCCGCCACACAGAGCTTCTACTGCTTCGGATGCGGAGCTGCGGGAGACGTGATATCGTTCGTTATGCGCGCAGAAAACCTCGATTATGTTTCTGCCATTGAAACGCTTGCGAAAAGAGCGGGAATTGACCTGCCGGATTTCAGCGAAGACAGCGGAAAAAGCTCAGGACCGTCACGTTCGAGAGTGCTTGAGATGAACCTCGAAGCCGCGAAATTCTACCGCGCAATGCTGTTTGACGAAACAATAGGCGCGCCCGGAAGACAGTATCTCGCGGAAAGACAGCTGTCGGTTGCGACGATAAAACGGTTCGGGCTCGGCTATTCTCCCGATAAAGGGAACAACCTTGTGCGCCATCTTCTCTCCCTCGGATTCGGCGAAGATGAGATAAAAACTGCGTACCTCGGAGGAAAAAACGACTTCGGCTACTACGACTACTTTCGCGGACGTGTGATGTTTCCGATAATTGACGTGTCGGGAAATGTCATAGCTTTCGGCGGAAGAATAATCGACTCGGCAAAGTCTGACAGAAAGTACCTGAACACATCCGACACTCCCGCATTCAAAAAGACAAAGAACCTGTACGCCTTAAACTACGCGAAAAACACAAAGGACGGATATTTTATCCTGTGCGAAGGATATATGGACGTCATTGCGATGCACGCTGCGGGTTTCGGTATGGCAGTGGCGTCTCTCGGAACGGCTTTCACGTCGGAGCAGGCGAGGGTGATAAAAAAATACGTCGACAAAGTAATTCTTTCCTACGATAACGACGAAGCCGGACAAAAAGCCGCTAACCGAGCGATAGGAATACTCGACGCCGCCGGAATCGAAGCGAAGGTGCTTAAAATGTCAGGCGCAAAAGACCCGGATGAATACATAAAAAAATTCGGCGCGGCTGAGTTCAAAAAGCTCATCGAGGGAAGCCGCGGAAAATTCGATTTCAAGCTCGACGAAATACACTCGAAATACAACACCGACTCCGATGAGGACAGAATAAAAGCTCTCGGAGACGTCACGTCGTATATAGCCGGCGTATATTCAAGCGTAGAGCGGGAAATATACATATCAAAAACAGCTGCGGAATTCGGCGTCGCTCCCGTAAGCATAAGAAATGACGTGGAGTCAAAACGCCGAAGAAACATCCGCGAAAACGACAAAAAACGGCGCGGCGAGCTTATCCGTGTCACTATGGGAACCGACGTGAGAGTGAATCCCGATTACGCGAAAAATCCGAAGGCTGGAAAGCTCGAAGAAGACGTTCTCGGCATGATGCTTATGAAAAACGAGTACATCACGCGACCCGTCGACGGAAAAGCTCTCGAAGAAGAAGACTTTTTCACATCCCTCGGGAAGCGCCTGTTCTCGTTCGTTAAGGAGCACACCGCGGAAAACGGATTCAACCCCGGCATACTGAACGAGGACTTCACACAGGATGAGGTCTCGCGTGTGTTCGGAATGATCGCGCGTCGGAATGAGCTGAAAATGAGCGACGAGATAACGTTTGATACATATGTCAGAGCTCTCAGAGAAGCCAAAAAAGAAGACGACAGCAAAATGTCCCTTGAAGACGTCCTTGCTGAAAAAAGAAACAGCATGAGACGCAGTAAATAAAACATTACTTACCAAACAAGAGGTTTATCTATGGATAGCAAAAAGAAAGTCGATGTACAGGGATTGATTGAAAAAGGAAAGTCCCAGGGTTCACTGTCAAACAACGATATCATGGAGGCGCTTGAATACTCCGGTTACGACGTTGACCAGATCGACAAGGTGTATGAAGCACTTGAAGGCAGCGGAATTGAGATAACCAACTATATCGAGAACAACGACGATGACGACGGAAGCGAAGACGATGGCTTTGACGTTGTAAGAGATACCGAGGAAGAGGTCGAGGATAATGAGGATATCGACAAATTCCTCGCTGAAGAAGGCGTTGCGATAGACGACCCCGTCAGAATGTACCTTAAGGATATAGGCAAAATCCCCCTTCTTGACCCCGAACGTGAAGCTTATCTCGCTGAAAGAATAGCTCTCGGCGACCAGGACGCAAAGAACGAGCTTGTCGAAGCAAACCTCAGACTGGTTGTAAGCATCGCGAAAAAGCACGTCGGCAGAGGTATGTACTTCCTCGACCTTATCCAGGAGGGCAACCTCGGACTTATGAAAGCGGTAGATAAATTCGACCATACAAAGGGATATAAATTCTCAACCTACGCGACGTGGTGGATAAGACAGGCGATAACAAGAGCTATAGCCGACCAGGCAAGAACGATTCGTATTCCTGTTCACATGGTAGAAACGATTCACCGCGTGTCCCGTGCGTCGCGTCAGCTTCTTCAGGAGTACGGCAGAGAGCCGACAACGGACGAAATCGCTGAAAAGCTCGGCATGAGCGCGGATAAGGTGCGTGAGATAATGAAGGCGTCGCAGGATCCCGTGTCTCTCGAAACGCCTATCGGAGAAGAGGACGACAGCCATCTCGGAGACTTTATTCCCGACGATTCCTCGCCCACACCCGCCGAAGCCGTATCGTATCAGCTTCTCAGAGAACAGCTCAATAAAGTTCTTCACACACTGACGCCCAGGGAAGAAATGGTAATAAAGCTCCGTTTCGGTCTTGAAGACGGCAGAACGAGAACGCTTGAAGAGGTCGGCAAGGAATTCAATATCACAAGGGAAAGAATCCGCCAGATAGAGGCAAAAGCGCTCAGAAAGCTCAGACACCAGAGCAGATCAAAACCGCTCAAGGGCTTTCTTAACGATGTAAACTGATTAAATAAACTACAGCAACCGGAGGGGTGACTGCATACAGACCGCTGACTCAGCGGAGCGAAACGGAGGTAAAAATGTACGGTACAGATTCCGAAAAAGACAACGGTAAAGTTATGGACGGCTCGGAAGACATAATGAGCGAAGAAAACTTTGACGAAGTTCTCGACGACACAGGCGATGAGCTTGAGGACGAATACGAGGAATATGAAAAAAACGGTCAGGATATAATAAACCTGATAGACCCGGAAGAGCTTAACGAAATCAGCAATGACGTAAGCCGATTCAGCACAGCGGAAGAAATGACGAAGATACTCGCGCAGGAAGGACTTCCGGTTGAGGATCCCGTCAGAATGTATCTGAAGGAAATCGGGCAGATTCCGCTGCTTGATTTGGATACGGAAACCGAGCTTGCCAGAAAAATGTACGAGGGCGATGAGGACGCGAAGAACAGACTGGTTGAATCAAACCTCCGCCTTGTCGTGAGCATCGCAAAGAGATACATGGGCAAGGGTATGGTGCTGCTCGATTTGATTCAGGAGGGCAACCTCGGACTTATGAAAGCTGTTGAAAAGTTCGACTATACAAAAGGATATAAGTTCTCGACCTACGCGACATGGTGGATAAGACAGGCGATAAGCCGCGCGATTGCAGACCAGTCACGTACTATAAGAATACCTGTCCACATGGTCGAAACTATACATAAGGTTTCAAGAAGCCAGCGCCAGCTTTTGCAGGAATACGGCAGGGAAGCCACATCGGACGAAATTGCGGCAGACATCGGAATGAACGCCGACAAGGTCAGGGAGATAATGAAGATATCGCAGGATCCCGTGTCGCTCGAAACTCCCATAGGGGAAGCGGACGACAGCCACCTCAGCGACTTCATCCCCGACGACGATACTCCCACTCCGGTTGACGAAGCGTCCTATCATATCCTGCGGGAACAGCTCGGCGAGGTGCTCCATACACTTACTCCGCGCGAAGAAATGGTCTTAAAGCTGCGTTTCGGACTTGTCGACGGCAGAACAAGAACGCTTGAAGAAGTCGGTCAGGAGTTCAATATCACACGTGAGAGAATCCGTCAGATAGAAGCGAAAGCACTGAGAAAGCTGAGACATCCGAGCCGCTCAAAAAGACTTAAAGACTATCTCGAGTGAATAAAATTGGATGGTATCAATATTTCAGTACGAAAATATTGTGTCAAACAAACAAAAAAAACGGAATTTTAACTAAAAATTAATTGTCCCGATTGTACCATTGCAACAATAAACTTGAAGATATTTTGGCATAAAAAAGCTAAAAAAGCGTTTCCTGCAGAACAAAATATATAAAAAAAGCTTGACATATCCGCACTTTTCGTGTACAATAAAATAAGAATTAATATGGGCGTTATTATAGGTCAAACCCAGAATCTTATGAGGAGGATTCCCAAATGAATAAAAAGCTTACCAGTCTCTTGCTCGCGGCTCTTTTGACTGCCGGCAGCTTAGTCGGATGTTCGTCAAAGGCAGAGGAAGAGGATGTAGCAACAGCTGATACAGAACAGTCCGTTCGTGTATCAATGACACTTACACTTGCGCTTCCTACCAAGTCCGGAACAACTGATGAGGCTGCACAGAAGGTCGAAGCAGCAATAAACAGACTCACTCAGGCTAAATTCGATACCGCTATCGATCTCAGACTTATTCCCGAGAACGAATATCAGGCATATATTGACGACACTCTCAGCTCCATCAATACAAAGATTCTCGAAGAAGAGTCCGCAGCCGAGTCGAGACGTAAAGAGATAAAAGCTCTCAAGGCTCAGGGCGTTGACGTTTCCGGCATGGATACAGGCGACGACGAGGAAACTACCGAAACTGTTGAGACGGAAGAAGAAACCATCGTCAACGATCTCGGTATCTCCATCAAGCAGTATCCCGAGGTAGGCGATACACAGTTCGATATCTTCCTTGTACAGGGCTATGACAACTACAACAGCTACATCGAAAACGAGTACATTCAGCAGCTCGACAGCGAACTCAGCGGAAACTCAAAGCTGCTCAAAACTTACATTTACCCGACATTCCTTGAACTCGCAAATGTAAGCGGCACATACGCTATTCCGAATAACCATCCGGTAGGTCAGTACCAGTACCTCCTTGTTAATAAGGAACTTGTTGATACATACGACTACGATCCCGATGAACTCACAACGCTTCTTAAGTGTACAGACTTCATCAAGGATATCGGCAATCAGCATCTTGACGGCGTAGTTCCGCTTCTTGGTGAAGTTGAACCCGCCAACATGACATACTGGGGAACAGACCAGAGCCAGTGGTCGATACTCGCTTCTCAGATCACCAACACAATGTCCTATAAGCTCAAGCTCGTTCCGAAGAGTGTGTTCTCAATCAACGTATTCGTTAACACAATCGGCGCTATGAAAGAACTTTCCGAGCTCGGTTATATCGGCGACGGTACAATCAAGGACGGCGAAAAGTTTGCTGTAGGCGTAGTTGCCGGCGACGCTTCAATCGTTGAACAGTACGGCGACGAGTACTACACATACATCTACTCCAAGCCCATGATGACCGAAGAAGACGCATACGGCAATATGCTCGCAGTAAGCACATATTCAAAGAACCTCTCCCGCGCAATGGAGATCATCACTTATATCAACACAAGCACCGATATAAGAACAATTCTCCAGTACGGTATTGAAGGCGAAAACTGGGAATATGAAAATCAAGATACTCAGGACACCATCAGAATTCTCAACAACGATTATCAGATGGATCTCGTAACAACCGGTAACGTTTACATGACATATCCTGGCGAAGGTATGTCCATGGATTACTGGGATTACGGCAAGCAGCAGAACATCGACTCCATCTCCAGCCCCTACATCAAGTTCAAGGGATATATCAACGATAACAACAAGGATCTCATTAAGCAGCTTGATGACCTCTCCAAGGAATATAAGGCAAAGCTCGACGCGCTCACATATGCTGAATTCGACGACGCTATCTCCGAGTACAAGAAGGAACTCAAAGACAGCGAACTCTTCAAGCAGCTCACAGACCTCGAAAACGAAAACTCTGTAGCTTCTATTTACAGCACATGGCACGACGACCTCTATCCGCCGGAAACCTAATTTAATAAAAATAAGGAATCTGTATTCAAGGTGCAGGTTCCTTTTTTCATAATATTCGGTGGAGCGCGCATATAATGACCCGAACGGAGGTGCATTATGACACTTACATCTTGCGAACTCAGAGAAAAGGATGTAATAAACGTGTGCGACGGAAAAAAGCTCGGATATATATGCGATATGGACATTGACACCGACTGCGGAAGAGTAACGGCTGTGTATGTTTCGGATAAGTTTTTCTCGATAAACGGAAGCAAAAACTGCATAAAGATACGGTGGGATATGATAAAATGCATAGGAGAGGACACGATTCTCGTTGATGCAGGGAAAATATGCCGCTGCGAAGAAAAGTGCAGGGAAGAGCGAAAAAGAAAAGGCTGGCTCTTCGATTTGTAAATAAAATGTTAAAGTGTAAAAATGTCTTGTAATTGAAAATCCTATGTGATATAATAAAGCGGTATGCGGAGTATTTTCTGCATCCATATTAATACACACATATCGGAGTCAATTCCGCCCGGTGCCAAATTCACGAAGCGTTGACGGTGATAAAGACCGGTCATGTTGTTCGGGTGGACGGGTAAAAAGCTCGGCTGACGGCAGTTCGGGCTTGCGCGGATTCTTTGAATAATCAAAGCTATCTAAAAATCCCCGTAAAATTCCGGCGGCGGATTTATGCGATATGGTGGACAAAAACCGAAGGAGGACATTATTATGTCTATCGTTTCAATGAAACAGCTTCTCGAAGCCGGCGTACATTTCGGTCACCACACCAGACGTTGGAACCCTAAGATGGCTGAGTACATCTTCACCGAAAGAAACGGCGTTTACATCATCGACCTTAACAAGACCGTTAAGAAGTTTGAAGAAGCTTATATGTTCGTTCGTCAGACCACTGAAGAAGGCGGAAACATCCTCTTCGTTGGTACAAAGAAGCAGGCTGCCGATACAATCCGTGAAGAAGCTGAACGCTGCGGTATGTACTACGTTAACGTAAGATGGCTCGGCGGTATGCTCACAAACTACAAGACAATCAAGACATCCATCGAAAGACTCCGTTCTCTCGAAAAGATGCAGGAAGACGGCACATTCGATATGCTTCCCAAGAAGGAAGTTGCCGCTCTCCAGAAGGAAATATACAACCTCGAAAAGAACCTCGGCGGTATCAAGAACATGAAGGGTCTGCCCTCCGCAGTGTTCATTGTTGACCCCAGAAAAGAGCACAACTGCGTTCTCGAATGCAAGAAGCTCGGTATTCCGGTAGTCGCTATCGTTGATACAAACTGCGACCCTGACGACGCTGACTACATTATCCCCGGCAACGACGACGCTATCCGCGGTATCAGACTTATCACATCCGTTATCGCTGACGCAGTTCTCGAAGGCAAGCAGGGCGAACAGCTCGCAGCAGCAGAACCCGAAATCACAGCAGCTGAAGAAGCTCAGGACGCTGAAGACGCTAAGAACTGATCATACACGAGAAATTTATAATACAGGAGTTTAATAATATGGCAGCAATCACAGCTAAAATGGTAAACGAACTCAGAAGCAAGACCGGTGCAGGTATGATGGACTGCAAAAAAGCCCTTGTTGAAACCGAAGGCAACTTCGACGAAGCAATAAAGGTTCTTCGTGAAAAAGGTCTTGGCAAAGCTGATAAGAAGGCAGGCAGAATCGCGGCAGAAGGCGTTGTTGACATTCTCGTTGACGGCAGAACAGCTGCTATGATCGAAGTTAACGCCGAAACAGACTTCGTTGCAAAGAACGAAACATTCAAGACATTCGTTAAGAATATCCTTAAGGTTATCGTTGCAAACAAGCCCGCTTCCGTTGAAGAACTCAAGACTCTCCGTTATGACGCTGATTTTGAAACAGTTGAAGCTAAGCTCAAGGATATGATCTTCACTATCGGTGAAAACATGAATATCCGTCGTTTTGTAATCGTTGACGGCATCACCTCCACATATATCCATGGCGGCGGAGTTGCAGGCGTTATCGTTAAGTTCAGCACAGACGACGCTACAGCAGCTAAGCCTGAATTCGCTGAATTCGCAAAGAATATCTGCCTCCAGATCGCAGCCGGCACACCTCCGACATACGTATCTAAGGAAGACGTTCCCGAATCCGTTCTCGCTGAAGAAAGAGAAATCCTCGTTGCTCAGCTCAAGAACGACGAAAAGAACGCTAACAAGCCCGAAGCTATCCTCCACAAGATCGTTGACGGCAGAATCGGCAGCTTCTATGAAAGAGCTTGCCTTAACGAACAGGTTTATGTTAAGGACGACAGCCTTACAATCGGCAAGTACGTTGCTCAGGTTTCCAAGGAACTCGGCGCTGACATCAAGATCGACTCTTTCGTTCTCTACGAAAAGGGTGAAGGTCTCGAAAAGAGAGAAGACGACTTCGCTGACGAGATCGCAAGACTCACAGGCAAGGCTCAGTAATTATTCTGTAAATAACATAAGGGGATACCTCGTCGTATCTCCTTTTTTGTTTGAAAAGTCAAATAATTTGAAGGAAGATTGCTGATTTATTCGATTTTTTTACGTGCAATTATAAAAAATGCTATTTACAAATCGCGAGAAATAATGTAAAATATACTGGAACGATTATGTATGATGTGAGAGGTAATATTATGAGCAGTAAATATAAAAGAGTGCTTCTCAAGCTCTCCGGTGAAGCTATCGCAAAAAAGGACTCGCATGAAATATTCGATAACGAAAAAATTGCTGAAATTGCGACAGTAGTAAAAAAGCTGACTGACGACGGTGTTCAGGTTGGTATCGTTATCGGTGCGGGAAATATCTGGCGCGGAGCTTACGGAAAAGGCGTAAAACGTGCGAGAGCCGACCAGATGGGTATGCTCGGTACGATGATTAACTGCCTGAGAATGGAGGACGCGCTTGAAAAATCCGGATGCAGCGCAAGAGTAATGTCTCCCGTAGGCATGAACAGCTTCGCGGAGCAGTACGACTTCAGAAAAGCAATTTCTTATCTTGAATCCGGCACGGTAGTCCTCTTCGGAGCGGGAACAGGAATCCCGTTTGTTACAACCGACACAACGGTAGTAGTAAGAGCCGCCGAAATTGAAGCCGACGTTATCCTCATGGCAAAGAATATCGACGGAATCTACACAAAAGACCCCGTAGATAAGGACGGCAATATCGACAGAAGCGTCCCGAGATATAAGATAGTTTCGTATGACGAATGCCTTGTAAAAGGACTTCACGCTACCGACGTTTCCGCTTCCGCACTTGCTAAGGAACAGAAGATAAATATGTACGTGTTCGCGCTCAAGGAACCCGAAAATATCCTCAAGGCAGCCTCAGGTGAAGAGATAGGCACGCTCGTGACCTACGAAGACACCGACGCAATAATGTATTAATTTTAAATTTCAGAATAAAGGAGAACTAAAATGAAGCTTGACGTAAAAGAATTCGAGACAAAAATGAAAAAGACAATTGAGAATTACAAAGAAGCACTTTCAGTAATTCGCGCCGGCAGAGCAAATACAGCTGCAATTTCCCACGTTACCGTAGATTATTACGGATCTCCCACAGCAATAACCCAGATGGCAGAGGTTAAAGTCACCGACCCGAAGACTCTCGTTATCTCTCCCTGGGATGCATCTACACTTAAGAGCATAGAAAAGGCAATTCTCGCGTCCGACGTCGGCATCACACCCATGAACGACGGTAAGGTCCTCAGACTTGTATTCCCGCAGCTCACCGAGGAAAGACGTAAGGAAATCAAGAAGAAGATCGCAAAGATGGGCGAAGAAGCAAAAATCTCCATCAGAAACATCAGACGCGACGCTAACGACAAGAGCAAGCAGATGAAGAAGAACAGCGAAATGACCGAGGACGAACAGAAGCAGTCCGATAAGCAGGTTCAGGATCTGACAGATAAATATATCAAAGAGATCGATACCATTACAGAAGCAAAAGACAAGGAAATCATGGAGATTTAAGTATACTATAAACATCGTGCGCCCGGTATTGTGAGGAAAAACCAAGCCGGGCGCTTAGTATTGGTAAAAAGGAAATCATATGCAGGAAAGAAACACTCTCCCCATTGGAATAACACCGGCAGAAGCGGTAAAGAGAAGCGGACTTAAGCATATCGCGTTCATAATGGACGGAAACGGCAGATGGGCGCAGAAAAAAGGACTGCCGAGAGAAGCCGGACACAAAGTAGGAGCGGAAACCTTCAAAAAAATCGTAAGATACTCAAAAAGCATAGGAATCGGCTGCTGCACGGTCTACGCTTTCTCTACGGAAAATATCAACCGCCCGCGCCATGAAGTTGAAGCAATATTCAGATTGTTTATCGAGTACATAAAGGAAGCGGCGGAAGAGCGCGATATTGAGTTCAAATTCATCGGAGAGCCGGAAAAGCTCAGCGACAATATCGGAAAACAAGCAAAACTGCTCGAAAAAGAAACTCTCGGCAGACCGTACAGACTTAATATCGCGATGAACTACGGCGGCAGAGCGGAAATCGTCAACGCGGTAAACGAACTAATCGCTTCCGGCAAGAAAAGCGTTACCGAAGAAGACTTGAACAACGCACTCTACACACGCGGCTGTCCCGACCCCGACCTTGTAGTGAGAACGGGCAACGAAGAGCGAATATCAAACTTCCTTCTCTGGCAGAGCGCGTATGCGGAGTACTATTTCTCGGATAAAATGTGGCCAGACTTTACACCCGCCGACGTTGACGAAGCCGTATTTGACTTTGCGAGACGCTCACGCCGATGGGGAAACGTGTGAATAAGGAGAAGTTATGTTAAAAAGAACTATAACCGCAGTCGTTGCGATAGCACTGTTCATTCCGGTTTGCATTTATTCCGATACTGTAGTGTTCCCGGCTGTCATGGCTCTGCTCTCCGTTATCGGAGTTTTTGAAATGCTCGGCTGTGTCGGTGTCAGAAAGCATTATATTTTAGCCGGAATATCGCTTGTTTTCGGAGCAATGCCTATCGTACCGTTCTTCGCGGGAGAAAGCACACTGAAAATCATCGCCGCACTCTGCGTGGTTTACCTTATTGCAGTTTACGCGACAGACGTGTTCTCAAAAGGAAAGCTCGATTATACTCTCTCGTCCTCGACTTTCATGGGAGTATTTTATATAGCGGTTTCGTTTACCTCCATCGTTCTGCTCCGCGGAGAAGGGAAGTATCTCTATCTTCTCGTGTTCATCGGTCCGTGGGTAAGCGATACCTTTGCGTACATCTTCGGCAGACTTCTCGGCAAGCATAAGCTGATTCCCGAAGTGTCCCCGAAAAAGACTGTCGAAGGAAGCGTAGCAGGAATAATTTTTGCCGCGCTCTCGTATGTGCTGTACGCGTTCATCATCAGCAAGAACTTTGACACAACCGCTACCCCGAATTATATCGTCATGGCAGTGTCGGGCGCACTCGTTTCGATTGTTTCGCAGGTGGGAGACCTCTCCGCGTCAGCCGTTAAGCGTCACTTCGGAATAAAGGACTACGGCTTCATCTTCCCCGGACACGGCGGAGTTATGGATCGCTTCGACAGCGTTATCATGACCGCACCCATACTTTATATAATTTCACAGCTCCCGATAACGGCGGGATTTTTAATCTGAGGTTGTCATGTCGGCAAAAGAAAGAAATATAACCACAGCGGCAGTGCTCGGCTCCACAGGCTCTGTCGGACTTCAAACACTCGATGTGGCGGATAAGCTGGGACTGGAAATAAAGCTGCTCGCGGCAGGAAGAAATACCACTCTCCTCGCAAGCCAGATAAAGAAATATTCACCCAAAATCGCGGCTGTAGCGGACGAAGAGAGCGCAAATCGCCTGCAAAACGAGCTGAGCGGAGAAGATGCTCATACGGAAATATTGTACAAAAGGGATGAAGTGCTCTCTGCCATACGTGAGACCGAGGCGGATATCGTGTTTCATTCCGTCGGCGGACTTGCGGGACTTGACTACGCATATGCCGCGGCTGAATCCGGAAAACGCGTCGGAATGGCGAACAAGGAAGCGATAATCGCGGCGGGAGATATAATTTTCGATAAGCTGAAACAAAGCGGCGGAGAACTCGTACCCGTCGACAGCGAACACAGCGCGATATACCGCCTTCTCGAAAATCACGACAAGAGGGACATAAAAAAGCTCATCCTCACAGCGTCGGGCGGACCGTTCTTCTTCAGTTCCATGGAAGAGCTGAAAAACGTCACGGCAGAACAAGCCCTCGCACATCCGACGTGGAAAATGGGCAAAAAGATAACCATAGATTCTGCAACGCTCATGAACAAAGGCTTTGAGATAATCGAAGCGGTGCGCCTGTTCGGTTTTCCCGAGGAAAAAGTCGCCGTTGTAGTTCACCCGCAGAGCATAATACATTCCATGGTTGAGTATAATGATAACACAGTGACCGCGCAGATGGGCAAGCCGGATATGCGGGACTGCATAAGATACGCCGCAACTGCTCCGCACAGCGCAAAAATCGCGGGAGATGAGCTGGACTTCGCTAAGCTGTCAAGACTTACGTTCTTTGAGCCGGACGACGCAAAATTCCCTCTCATGAACGCCGCGAGAGCTATGATAAGAAAAGGCGGAACAGCTCCGGCTTCACTGATAGCGGCTGACGAAGAAGCGGTAGACGAGTTTCTCCGCGGCGGTATAGGATTTACAGATATTTCATCTGTAGTGCTTGAAACACTCGGAAAAATTAGTGTATCATTTAATATAAGCACCGATAATATCATGGCGGCGGTTGACGAAGCGAGATTCAAGTGCCGTGAAACTATCGGCAATTACGTTAAGCAAAGGGTGTGAGCTTATTAATATTTGGTATATCATTCTGGCGCTGCTGATTTTCGGATTTCTGATATTCATTCATGAGTTCGGTCACTTTACCATGGCGAGACTGTTCAAAGTAACCATTGAAGAGTTCGCAATAGGCATGGGACCTACGCTCGTCTCGAAAAAATCCAAAAAATCCGGGATAAAGTATTCACTCCGTGCGCTCCCCATAGGCGGTTTTGTCAGCATGGAGGGCGAGGATTCGGAATCACAGGATGAAAACGCATTCACAAACAAACCCGTATGGCAGAGGATAATAATCACCTGCGCCGGAGCGTTTATGAACATTATCATAGGCATATTGGTAATGTCGATTCTTGTCGCAACACAACCTACTCTTCCGTCAAATACCATAGGCGCATTTGTTGAGGACAAAAACGGATATAACTACGCGTACTCATCGGGACTGAGACTGGGAGACAAGATAATCAAAGTAGACGGCACAAGGGTACACATAGCAAACGAAACCATATACGAAATAATGCGCAAGGGAATTAATCCCATCGACATTACGGTAATACGCGACGGCGAGACGATAACTCTCGAGGACTGCGTGTTCCCGACAATAGTTGAGGGCGGCACAAGATACGGAAACATGGACTTCAAGGTCATTCCCGAGGCTAAAACTCCGCTGAATGTGCTCAAACACGCCTATTTCCGCTCGGCTTCCACTATAAAAATGATATGGGAATCGCTCTACGACCTTGTCACGGGAAGATACGGAGCAGAGAGCATTTCCGGACCAATCGGAGTGACAAAAGCTCTCGGAGAGGCGGCTGAGCAGGGCGTGGGAGACCTCGTATACCTCACAGTAGTTATAAGCATGAACCTCGGCGTGATGAACCTGCTTCCTCTTCCCGCACTTGACGGAGGACGACTGCTGTTTGAGATAATCGAGCTTATCAGACGCAAGCCCATAAAGCGCGAGATAGAGGGATATATCCACTTTGCCGGACTTGTGATGCTCATGCTCCTCATGGTAGTAATTGGAATTAAAGATATAATAGGACTGTTCTGATGTATAACAGAAAAGAAACAAAAACGGTTTTCGTGGGCAGCGTTCCCGTCGGCGGAGATAACCTGATAAGCGTGCAGTCGATGACGAATGTTCCCGCGGAGGACTTTGAAAACTCGATAAAACAGATAAAACAGCTTGAAAAAGCCGGATGCGATATTGTTCGTTTAGCCGTGCCGAAAGCAGAGTGTGCGGAAGTGTTTTCTCTCGCAAAAAAAACGGGAGTAAAATGCCCCCTTGTCGCCGACATCCATTTTGACTATAAAATCGCTCTCGAATGCGTAAGACACGGCGTCGATAAGGTCAGAATCAACCCCGGCAATATCGGAGAAAAATGGAAGGTCAAGGAAGTCGCCGAAGCCTGCAAATACGCGTCAATCCCGATAAGAATCGGAGTAAACGGCGGCTCGCTCGACAAAAAGCTCCTTGCAAAATACTCTCACCCGTGTGCGGAAGCTCTCGCGGAGTCAGCTCTCACCGAAGCGGAAGCACTTGAGGACTGCGGTTTTTCGGATATCGTTATCTCAATAAAGTCGTCGAACGTAGCTGAAATGGTAAAAGCGTCGACTCTCGTGCGTGAGGCTTCATCGTATCCCCTGCATCTCGGAGTAACCGAAGCGGGAGACGACTACACGGGACTTGTGAAAAACTCCATCGGAATCGGATCACTTCTGCTGTCCGGAATCGGAGATACAATAAGAGTTTCGCTCACCGCCGACCCTGTAGAAGAAGTGCGTGCAGGAATGGAGATTTTGTCCGCTGTCGGAATGAACGCGAGAGGACGAGTGAACGTTGTCTCATGCCCGACCTGCGGAAGAACAAGAATAAACCTCATCGGACTGATGAAGGAATACAAAAAGCGCGCCGCGGAGCTTGACACACACGGAAAAATGCTGAACGTCGCTGTAATGGGATGCGCGGTCAACGGTCCGGGAGAAGCAAAGGAAGCCGACTTCGGAATAGCGGGCGGAGACGGATTCTGCGTATTCTTCAGGGACGGACAGCTTGTAAAACGTGTGGAAGAAGACGCGGCGGTAGATTTTCTGCTTGAAGAGACGAAAAAAGCTCTCGAAGACGGAGAAAAATAACAGGAGAAAGAAATGGCTGAAAGATCGCTTTCGGATATATTTAAAAAAGTCGCTCCTTTAGTCACGGGAAGACACAAGGAAATATTTGAAAAAGCAACGGACGTTAAAGTAAAAATCGACCGTGAACACAGAATCGCCGAGGCGTCGGTATCTCTTCCGGAGCTGTACAAAAAGCGTGAGATATATTCGCTCGAGAATATCATAAAGGAAAAATACGAGCTGAAAAGCATAATGATACTCACGCATTACCCCGCGGAGCTGTTCTCAAAGGACTACATGAGCGAGGTTTTCACGGAAGCCGCAAGAGTAGGCGTAGTTATAAACGGCTTTTTCGATAAATACGATATCGAGCTGAGTGACGGCGTGATGAATGTCTACATACCGTTCTCACACGGCGGAATCACGCTTCTCGACCTCGCAAAAACCGCTCATGTTATCGAAGGAATAATCTCCAGCGAATTCGGAATCGGAATAAAAGTCGAGATAAAGCAAAGCCGTGACGCGGAAGAGCAGTATGCCGAATTCATGGCGCATCAGCTTGAAAAGCTAAACAGCGAAGCCGAGAACATCGTCGCCGAGCACGCCCGTCTTGAAGAAATGGCAAGAAACACAGAAGCCGCCGCACAAGCCGTACCCGAAGAAAAGCCGGTTCTTCCGCGAGTCGCTTCTCTTTTTGAAGGAGAGGAAAGAGCGGAGGTTGTAGAAGAGGGCAAGATTAAGTCAGGCAGGATAGTGTTCAACACCTCAAAGCCCGAGCTTATCTACGGCGAGCTGTTCACAATCGAAAACACTACACCTCTCCGTGCGATAAAAAACACCGGAAAGGGCGTTATAATCCTGTGCGAAGTCTTTGACGTACAGCAGAAAGAAACACGCAAAGGCGACAAGGTCATGTTCACGGTTGCGGTCACTGACAGAGAAGCGTCCTTGTATATACGAATGACAGTTCCGGTTGAATCAGTACCCGAGACGGAAACGCTTTTCTCAAAGGGAAAACAGTATGCGGTCAGAGGAAACATCAAGCGCGACACATACGACAACGACCTCTATATGCAGTACACCGATATCATTAAAATATCAGAGTGCGCGAGAATGGACAACGCTCCCGAGAAGAGAGTGGAGCTTCATCTTCACACCTGTATGTCGGCAATGGACGCTACAATCAAAGCTGATGATATCGTAAAGACTGCTCATAAATGGGGACACAAGGCGATAGCTATTACGGATCACGGTAATTTGCAGAGCTTTCCCGTAGCAATGCTTGCCGCCGACGCACTCAACGATGAGATAAAAATTCTCTACGGCGTTGAGGCTTACTACGTTGACGACACATCCCGCGCGGCTTACAAGGGAGACGACATCACGTTTGACGACGAATTCTGCGTGTTCGATATAGAAACCACGGGACTTTCAGCCGCAACGTGCAAAATAACCGAAATCGGCGCGGTAATCATGCAGAACGGCGAGATTAAGGCAAAGTACAACACATTTGTAAATCCCGGCGTTCCGATACCGCAGAACATCACCGAGCTTACCGGAATCACGGACGAAATGGTAGCCGATGCAAGACCGATATCCGAGGTTCTGCCGGAATTTCTTGATTTTGTCGGCGGTAGAATGCTTGTGGCTCATAACGCGTCGTTTGATACCGGCTTCATTCGTTTCGCGGCTGAGGAAAACGGAATAAAGTTCGACAATCCCTACCTCGATACAGTGGCAATGTCGCGCAACATGAACCCCGACTTAAAGAACCATAAGCTCGACACGCTGGCAAAATTCTACAAGCTCGGCGACTTCAACCACCACAGAGCTTCGGACGACGCTGAAATGCTTGCGGCAATATTCAACTGCATGGCAAACCGTCTAAAGGAAGAGGGAATCGACACAATCTCCCGCATGAATTTCGCGATGGCTGAAAAATCCGACGTAAAGAAGCTCAAATCCTATCACCAGATAATCCTTGTAAAGAACCAGACGGGCATGAAGAACCTCTACAAGCTCGTCTCGGACTCATATCTCAAATACTACTACAGACACCCCAGAATACCGAGAACGCGTCTGGAAGAGCTCAGAGAAGGCTTAATACTTGGCTCAGCCTGTGAAGCGGGAGAGCTTTTCACCGCGATGATGGAAGGAAAATCGGATAGCGACCTTATCGAGATAGCGCAGTTCTACGATTACCTTGAAATTCAGCCAATCGCCAATAACTCGTTCATGATAGCCGAGGGCAAGGTTCCCGATGAAGAGACGCTCCGCAACTTCAACAGAAGAATCGTGGAGCTTGGCAGAAAAGCGGGACGACCTGTCTGTGCAACCTGCGACGCTCACTACAAAAATCCCGAGGATGAAATCTACCGCAGAATCATTCTCACAGGTCTCGGATTCAAGGACGCCGACCGCGAAACAAAGCTGTTCTACCGCACCACCGAGGAAATGCTTGAAGAATTCTCGTATCTCGGTGAAGACGTTGCGCGCGAGGTAGTCATAGAAAACCCGAATAAAATAGCGGATATGATAGATACAGTCCGCCCGATACCTAAAGGAAACTACCCGCCGAACATTGACGGAGCAGAGGAAGAGCTTACCGAAAAATGCCACTCTCTTGCAAAGCAGCTCTACGGAGATCCGCTTCCCGAGGTTGTTTCCGCAAGACTGGAGAGGGAGCTTGACTCCATCATCAAAAACGGCTTCGCTATCATGTACATCATCGCCCGTAAGCTCGTTGAAAACAGTGAATCAAAGGGATATCAGGTGGGATCAAGAGGCTCTGTTGGCTCGTCATTTGCGGCGACTATGGCGGGAATAACAAGAGTAAATCCGCTTCCT
>Ga0129314_1000764_pt1 | contig 29114 bp, 25 predicted proteins | sample O1111metagenome_FD_94431 | JGI IMG/M metagenome (GOLD analysis project Ga0129314, IMG submission 94431) | Orangutan individual fecal microbial communities from fecal samples from Wisconsin, USA - O1111 metagenome | ecosystem: Host-associated > Mammals > Digestive system > Large intestine > Fecal... | reverse complement strand
GTCGTCTGCAACGACACTGCGATTCACGAGCCCGGGGCAGGCGCCGGGGAGCTCCTCGGGCGAGGGGCGCGGAAAGCGCGGCCTTCCTCTGTGAATCCGAACAGAACACCGCCCCGCGCCCGGTGGCTGAAAAGGCAGACGCCGCAATCCCGCGCGGCAGCGCCCGGCTCTTCGCCGGGGACCGGCTGCTGGTCGTCTGCAAGGACACCGCGATCCACGAGCCCGGGGCAGGTGCTGGGGATCTCCTCGGGCGAGGGCCGCGGAAAGCGGAGACTTCCTCTGTGAATCCGGACGGGGCGCAGCCCCGCACCCGGCGGCTGAAAAGACGGACACCGCGCCATAACAATTAGCAAAACGACAGATTTCATTCAATAAATTTGTAAAAATCAACATATAAATCCATCCAATTTGCAGGAAAAGATTTGCTAAAATGCAGAAATTGATTTGCGACGGTTGACAGAGTCCGCCGCCGGTGCTATCCTGTAACCATCATCAGCAAAGGCGCTGTGGGGAATACCCGCAGTGCCTTTTTCTTCTGCCAACAGAAAAGGAGTGGTCAAGATGGTAGCGACCTCCGCGCTCGACACCCTGTGGATCCTGCTTGGCGCAACCCTCGTGTTTTTTATGCAGGCCGGCTTTGCCATGGTGGAGACAGGCTTTACCCGTGCAAAGAACGCGGGGAACATCATCATGAAGAACCTGATGGATTTCGCCTGCGGCTCGATTGTGTATCTTCTGCTTGGTTTCGGCCTGATGTACGGCTCTTCCGAGCTGATCGGCGGATTCGTCGGAACCGTCACTCCCATGCTTGCCTTTGACAGCGATTGGGTGTCCCTCTTTTTCCAGACCGTCTTTTGCGCCACCTCGGCGACCATCGTCTCGGGCGCAATGGCTGAACGCACCAAATTTTCCGCCTATCTCGCTTATTCGATTGCCATCAGCGCGGTCGTTTATCCCATCTCCGGCCACTGGATTTGGGGCGGAGGATGGCTTTCCACCCTCGGCACCCCCGGCGGGATGCTTTCCTCCCTCTCCTCCTACGGCTTCCACGATTTCGCCGGTTCGACGGCAGTTCATATGGTCGGCGGCCTTTCGGCCCTGATCGGTGCGAAAATTCTCGGACCCCGCATCGGCAAGTACGACGAGGACGGCAGGCCGAAGGCGATTCCCGGGCACTCGATCACACTGGGCGCGCTCGGCGTTTTTATCCTCTGGTTCGGCTGGTTCGGATTTAACCCGGCTTCCTCCCTCGCCATTGACGGGATGGTGAACAACGTTTCGCGCATCTTTGTCACAACCAATACGGCGGCCGCGGTTTCCACCACCGTCGTGATGATCATCACCTGGATCAAATACCGGAAGCCAGATGTCTCGATGACCCTCAACGGTTCACTGGGCGGGCTGGTCGCCATTACGGCGGGATGCTCGACGGTAACGGTCACCGGTTCCATCTTCATCGGCGTCATCGCGGGATTTACCGTCGTCTACGGCATTGAGCTGATCGACCGGAAGCTGAAAATTGACGACCCGGTCGGCGCGGTCGGGGTTCATTGCCTCTGCGGAGCGATGGGGACGGTTCTCGTCGGCGTCTTTTCCTACTACGACCCCTATACCGACATGGAGCTGCTCACTCCGGCAAACGGACTCGGCCTCATCTACGGCGGCGGCGCGGGACAGCTTGTCACCCAGCTGATCGGCGTCCTTGCGGTCGCCGTCTGGGTAAGCGCCGCCATGGTGATCCTCTTCCATATCATCAAGGCAACCCTCGGGCTTCGGGTTGACGCCCATGAAGAGATCGTCGGCCTCGACATCGAGGAGCATGGCCTCGCCAGCGCCTACGCTGACTTTATGCCGGCGGTCGCCGCCCTCGCCGCCGAAGGGGGCATGGGCGATGAGGCGGCGCTTCCCGCGGACGAGCCCCCTGCGGCGGCGGTCCCGGTGGAACGGTACACCGCTGCCGCTCCTTCCGCCCCCGGCGGACACAAGCTGACCAAGGTGGTCATCGTCTGCAATCCCGTCCGGTTTGAGGCGATCAAAGCCGCCATGAACTCGATCGGCGTCACCGGCATGACCGTCACGCAGGTCCTTGGCTGCGGCATCCAGAAGGGGGCCGAGGCCAGCTTCTACCGCGGCGTCGAGATGGATATCACCCTGATCCGCAAGATCAAAATTGAAATCGTCGTCTCGAAGGTCCCGGTCCGGCAGGTCGTCGATACCGCCCGCAAAGTTCTCTATACCGGCAGCATCGGCGACGGCAAGATTTTTGTCTACGACGTCGAGAATGTCATCCGGGTCCGCACCGGAGACGAGGGCTACGACGCACTGCAGGGCGAAAACTGAATTTGACATCCTCTTTCCCTCCTCTTTCCCCCTCCCGGCGACACCGGGAGGGGGTTTTCTTTGCAGAGAAAAACCACCGGCGGCGCCGGCGGTTCCAAAGATTTTTCGCTGTCCTCCTGTTCCTGCCCGGGCGGAACGGCCGCCGGAGAAGGCATAACCGGCAGTGTCCATCATTCCCTGCCGGACGGAGCGGGGAATCCCTCATAAGGCAGCGTGAAGTGATTGCCTGCGAAAAGTTGGGGGAAGCGGCTTCTTCCATGACAGCGGAACCGCTTATGCGGGCAAGGGGATTTTTGATGGGTCCATAAGTCCGGCCGACAACAGGGGGGCTCAGGGAATCCTTGTAAGCCGCCGGTGCGTCCGGCGGTGATGATCGGCCGCCTCTTCAGAAAAAAGCCCCCGCCTTTGGCGGGGGCTTTTGGAGCAGCGGGAAGCATCCGCTTCAGCGGAGCGCCTCATAGACGGCAAGAGAAACCTTACCGACGGTGGTGATGCCGTCCAGATCATTCTCGAGGTCCTTGGTGCACATCGAGATGATATAACGGCTGTGGTTGGGCAGTTCGAAGATGCCGACATCGTGCTGGATGCCGACGAGGTCGCCGGTCTTGTTGGCGACGAGCACCTGTCCCTCGGGAATGCTGCCGACAACTCCCGAATAGGAGGGAACGGCGGGAACGAGGGAGGGCAGTTTGTTGCGGTACTTTTGGGCGCACATAAATTCGAAGATGGTCCGGGATATCTCGGGGCTGACAAATTCACCCCTCGAAATGCGGGAGAGCATATCTCCGATTTCGCCCGCGCAGAGATAGTTGTTGCGGCCCTGCTTGATGGCCTCGAAATCCATCATCTTGCGCTGCCAGATAATATTCTCATAGCCCTGCTCCTTGCAGAACGCATGGAAACGGTCCACGGTGATGACATCCATAACCTCGTTGGTGGCGATGTTGTCGCTCATGATGATCATCAGCTTGCCGAGGTCGCGCAGGGTGATTTCATAGCTGGGGTTCAGGTCGCAGAGGATACCAGTGCCGCCCACGCGGTTTTCAGCGGCAATTTTGTGGGGAGCGTCGAGGTCGATGCGTCCCTCGGCGCCGTCGCGCAGCAGCAGCGCCAGCATCGGAATCTTAATGACGCTGCAGGCGGGGAAGCTCAGCTCGGGGTTGATCTTGAGAATCTCGCCGGTGGCGCAGTCCTCGATATAGAGGCCGACCGTTCCCTTCATCTCGGAAAGAATGCGATAGATCTCATTTGACGGAATTCGTCCCATATCAAAATACCTCCTTTACACAAACGGTTCGTTACAGGATCAGCGCCGCGATGCAGGAAAGGATCACGGTGCCGGGGATGATGGCAAAATAGGAAAGCTTGAGCATCGGCTTGATGTTCTTGGCATGAGCAAGGCCCATCGCACCGATCATGTCGACGCCGGGATAGGCATAGGAAGTGATCTGGTGTCCGATCAGGACGATCATGCCCCACAGCTCCATCGAGATGCCGATGCCGGGCAGGAAGCCGTTGAAAAGGCTGTCGATCATCAGCGCCTGAGCGACCGCCGCGCCGTTGATGCCAAAGATGCCGACCAGAACGGTCAGCAGGGTGAAGCCAACCTTGCCGGAGCTGCCGATCAGGGGTTCCATAAGCTTGAGCATTGCGTCAAAAGCGCCCGAGGCGGTGACGAAGTTCAGGAAGGGGTTGAACATCAGGAACATGAAGAAGAGCCACATCAGCTTGCCGCAGCCCTCGACGATGTTGTCGAAGATTTCACCGGCCGGCATCTTGGCCGCAAGCCCGGTGAGGATGGCGGCGACGATCATGACCAGAATGACGAAGGAAGCGCCGCCCTTGGTGATGATGCCGTAGACGACCATGACGGCCATGGTGGCGACAAAGACGGCGGTGGCGCGCTTGGTGATGGCGTCAACCTCAAAGTTGTCAGAAGGCATCTCGACATCGGGGCCAAAGTCCTCTTTGCCCTCGGTCTCCTTCTGGACCTTGTTGGCGATGAGGTAGGTGCCGATCCACATCACGATCGAGACGGGCAGGCCCGCGCAGAGCAGCAGACGGGGATAGGACAGGCCGGTAATGCCCATCAGGGTAACCATGGGGGGCGAGAAGGGGCTCAGGAAGAGTCCGGTCTGGCCCGCGCCCTGGAAGATAACCGCCAGGGTCGAGGGGGTGATGCCCACCGCCGCGACAAGCGGGATGACGATCGGGGCGATGACCGCGTTGGCGCCCGCGAGGGTGCCGAGCAGGGTGACCAGGCAGATCGAGCTGACCATCGTGGCGAGGATGGCGCGCTTCTGGGTCTTGACGCCGATCTTGCGCATCAGGATGTTGACGATGGCGGCGGCGACGCCGGTCTTGCGCAGCACCATGCCGAGGCCGGAGCCGAGCATGATGATAAAGCCGACGAGGGCCAAGAAGGAGCCCATCGATTCATAAATTACGGCGCCGAGGCCGCCCAGGGGCTGCTTGACCAGAATCGCGCCGACAACGGCACAGATGCTGACGTTGACGAGGGGATGCATCCCTTTCCGGAAGGACAGGACGATGTACAGCAGCAGCGGGAAGAGGCCACAAATCGGAGGCAGGTTGAAAATCATAATTACTACTCCTTCTTTCGCGTTTGTTTGAGGACCATATTGCATATGCCGCACGCGGGCGCCGGAAGACCCCCTCCTTTCTGCGCCGAGACTCCGCGCGCGGATATCTCAACCGAAAATCAGCACCGGCCGTGCAGCAGCACCCTGCCGGGGGCGGCTCCGGTGAATGCCCCGTTCTCCAGCACCGCCGTGCCGGCTACGAGGACCGTCTCGATGCCGGAGGGGCGCCTGACGGGGTCGGTAAAGGTGCTGTTGTCCCGGATTGTTTCCGGGTCGAAGATCGTGATGTCGGCCGCTTTTCCCTCTGCGAGGATTCCGCGCTCGGACATCCCCATGATTCCGGCGGGCAGGCCGGTCATCTTATGGATAATATCCTCGAGGGGCAGCAGTTTCTTGTCGCGGGCCAGCTCGATCGCGTGCGGGAAGGTGCCGAAGTTGCGCGGATGCGGCATATCCCGGGTAATCGCGGGATCGTAGGAGAAGCCGTAGCCGTCGCTGCCCACCGCAATATCGGTGCGGCGCAGGATTCGCTCGACATCCTCTTCATACTGCGAGAAATAGATGCAGGAGACGCCCGCCCCGCAGGTCTGAAGGATTTTGACCACCGCTTCGACCGGCCCGCAGGAAAGCTCTCCGGCGATCTGCTCAACCGTTCTGCCCTCCCATGCGGGGCGTCCGCCCCGGGTCGAGGCAATCAGCACCCGGTCGGGACCGCCGCGGCTCTCCATTTCGGCGGCGATGCCGTCGAGCAGCTGCTTTCCGGGGTGCAGCACCCGCTCCATCAGCGCCGGAACCCCGCCGTCATGCGCCCACTTGGGGATCATCGCGGTCATCGAGGTGGAGGAGGCATAATAGGGATACTGGTCGCAGGTGACATCCACGCCGCGTGCCCGGGCCGCATCGATTTGATCGAGCAGATCCTGCGAGCGCCCCCAGAGCGATTTGGTCATAATCTTGAGATGAGAGATTTCAAGATGAACTCCTGTGCGCTCGGCGACGCCGAGCATCTCGTCGGCCGCCTCAAAGACGCGGGGGCCTTCGTTGCGCATGTGCACCGAAAGGATGCCGTGATGCTCTCTGACCACCTGTGCCAGCGCGTCAAGCTCCCATGTTTCCGCGAAGGCGCTCGGCGGGTAAATCAGGCCGAGCGACATGCCGAACGCGCCGCGCTCCATCTCGGCGGCAAGGCGTTCCTCGAGCCGCCGAAGCTCATCGGGGGTGGGGCTGCGGTTTTCAAAGCCCATCACGCAGCCGCGCAGGGTTCCATGGCCGATGAGAAGGCCGTAATTTCCGGCTTTCGGGGCGGCGGCCGACTGCTGCGCGTAGTCGGTGACGGTGTGGGTTGAGATTTCGACCCCTTCCATTGGAAGCTGAAGCTCGCTGGTGAAATATTCGCTGATTTCCGCCCGGCTTTCGGAGGTGCTGGGCAGGATCGAAATGCCGCAGTTGCCGCAAAGCTCGAAGGTGACCCCCTGACAGAGCTTGCTCTCGGGACGGTAGGGCACAAGAACGCAGCCGTCCGAATGGGAGTGAATGTCGAGGAAGCCCGGCGTGACCGCCCTGCCCGCGGCGTCAATCTCCTTGGCGGCCTCGCCGTCGAACCGGCCGATGCCGGCAATGCGGCCGTCCTTGATCCAGAGGTCGGCCCGGCGCGCGGGCGCGCGGGTTCCGTCGACAATCAGGCCGTTTCGGATTACCAGATCATACATTGTCAATCGCCTCCTGAAAAGAATAGAGTGGATTGTATGGCTGTTAAAACGCAAAAGGACCCCTTGGCTGCCGGGACGGCAAACAAAAAGGCCCTTATTTACTCGGCCGTGAGGGGAGACCCCAAAGCCATAAATAAAGCGGATTCGATTTTTACCGGTCCGGTCAGACCGGGCGGGCCTGGCATTCGCGCAGCTTGGCCGCGGCATCACGCAGGATGACGATGATCGCCCGCCGGGAATCGCCAAAATAGCGGTTTTGGATGCGGGAGAACATCTCGTCGAGATCGGTGTAGAGGCTCATACCTAAAAGCTGTGAGGCAATAAAATCGCTCGTAATCCGGCAGATGGTATTAAACTGCACGTCGTAAATCAGACCGCTTTGCGGGTCGGCTACAAAGGAACCGATCAGGCTCTGGTGGACCCGGGTGATCGGGTTCTGGCTGGCGGCTTTGGAAAGACCCACCACGCAGACCGCGCCGGGGGGGAATCGAGTCAAGGGCGGCACCTCCTTTGCCAAACCGGATTGGAAACAAAAAGGGACACACCAACACACCTACGGTGCTGATGAATCCCATTCGCGGCAACGAAACGGGGATGGAGACCCGCCCCAACCGTTTCATTCACAAACAGTGCATCCAACCACGATTCATTCATAGTATAGACACGAAAGGTCCATCTGTCAAGAGAACCTGCAAAGAAATGGAAGGTTGTTTGCAATTTTTATTTATTCTGCATAAAACAGCAAGCTGTTTTTGCAGATTTGCACAAAAGTTTTGGAAATTTCTATCGAGTATCGAATGGCAATGCAGGAAATAAACGGAAAGTATTCATTTTACGGGCGGCAGCGGCTCGGGACTGCGCTCGCGCATCTTGGAAAAGGCGTCCTTGAGACAGACGACCAGCGCCTTTTGGCTCAGCCCGTGATAGCCGCGCTGGACCGCCGCGATCATCTCGTCAAGCTCGGTGTAAAAGCACCGCCCCACCAGAAGCGAAGCGATGTATTCGCTGCTGACATCGACCAGCATATTGCATTCCGCGTCGAGGACGACGCCGCTTTCCCGGTCAAGAACCATCACCAGAAGAAGAAGGTCGTATTTGACGGCGATGGGGGTCGAGGCGGAAGGACGCGCCATCCCCGCGGCCAGGATGGCGTTGGGGCCGTAGCGCGCGGAGGTATGCGGTTCCTGCTGCATGGGGACATCTCCTTACCGGCGGGACGAAGGGTCCGCGCATATTATCATGGGATACTTTAATATTGTAATCCCGGCGGGGCCTGTTGTCAAACCTTCGAAAAAAGAAAGAGATTTTACGGCGGCCCTCTTGACAACCCGGGAAAGCTGTGATTTAATGAAAAAACAAACCGATGATGCGGAGAGTAAACCGATAACGCGCCTGCAGAGAGCCGGGGGAGCTGTGATCCCGGCGGCAAACGTACCGGTATGGATGGACCGCTGAGGGCGGGGTGAAAGGGAACTTCCCGAGTATCCTTCGACGCGTGCCCGCGTTACAGGGCGGGGGATGTGATGGCATCCCGGCGAGCGGCCGCTTCCCGTTGGGGACGGCAATCAAGGTGGCACCGCAGGAATTTCCTGTCCTTGAAACAGATTGGCTGTTTCAAGGACTTTTTTATTTGTCCGCGGACGGCCGGACACCGATTCAGGAGGGGTTTTCATGATGAAGCAGAATACCGGACGATGGCGCGGCGGATTCTTTGACCGCACGCCCGCTGATGATTGATGATGAAAAGGAGATTTTATTATGAAAAAGATATTTGCCGCAATTCTGGTCCTTTCGCTGCTGCTGACCGCCTGTTCGGGCGCGTCCTCCTCCGCGCCGTCCTCCCAGCCTGAGGCGGCTTCCTCCTCGCAGGAGGCGCCGTCCGCCTCCTCCAAAGAGACGCTCAAAATCGGTCTGGTGCAGATGATGGAGCACCCCTCGCTCGATGAGATCCGCGAAGCGTTTCTGGCGGAGCTCAAGGCGCAGGGCTATGACGACAGCAAGGTTGTGATCGACTATCAGAACGGCCAGGGAGACATGGGCACCCTCAACACCATCGCCCAGAAATTTGTCGGCGACGGGGTTGATATGATCGTCGCCATCGCCACTCCCGCCGCGCAGGCCGCCGCCGCCGCGACCGATTCGACCCCCATTATCTTCTCGGCGGTCACCGATCCGGTTGACGCGGGGCTGGTTTCAGATCTCGGAGCCCCCGACCGCAACATGACCGGCACCTCCGACGCAATCCCGGTTGACCGGATCTTTGCCCTCGCCGATGAGCTGACCCCCGGCATCAAGACCTACGGACTGCTCTACAACAACGGCGAGTCCAACTCGGTTTCGGTCATCAGAGATGTCAAGGTCGCTCTCAGCGCCGCCGGAATCGCCTTTGAGGAGGCCACCGTCATCAATTCCAGCGAGGTGACCACCGCCGCCCAGTCGCTGGTCGGCAAGGTCGATGCCATCTTCTCGCCGATCGACAACACCGTCGCCTACGCCATGCCCAACCTCGCCCAGATCGCCATCGAGGCGAAGCTGCCGGTCTATGTCGCCGCCGATTCGATGGTCAACGACGGCGGACTGGCCACCGTCGGGGTCAACTACACCCAGTTGGGGAAACAGACCGCACAGATGGCCGCCGAGGTTCTCTCGGGCAAGCCGGTTTCTGAGGTTCCGGTGCAGGTTCTCAGCGAGTACGCCACCGTCGTGAACCCCGACACCGCCGCCGCGATCGGCGTTGATGTTTCCAAGTACGTCAAGTAATTGCGCATCACACTCTTCAGTTTGGAGGTCTTTGCATGAGTGCAGTCCTGCTGCGGGGCGCGGCGGAACAGGGGCTGATCTACAGCCTCGTCGCCCTGGCCCTTTACCTCTCCTACCGGACGCTGAACATCGCCGATCTGACGGTGGACGGCTCCTTCACCCTCGGCGCTGCCGCCGGAGCCATGCTCACGTCCCTCGGCCATCCGGTGCTCGGACTCTTTGCCGCCGCTGCCGCCGGGGTGCTTGCCGGAATGGTCACCGCCCTGCTTCAAACCGAGCTGAAGGTACAGCCGATCCTCGCCGGCATCATTACGATGACCGCCCTCTATTCCATTAACCTGCGGGTGATGGGCAACCGCTCGAACCTGCCGCTTCTGCGGGTCGAGACGGTCTATACCCTCTTTGCGGCGGCTCTGCCCGAGACGCTGCGCCCCTGGGGGAAATTTCTGCTTTCGCTTCTGATTACCGCCGCCGTTTCGGCGTCCCTCTTCTTCTTTCTCAGAACTCGTCTCGGACTTTCGGTCCGGGCGACGGGGGACAACCGCACGATGGTCAGCGCCTCGTCGATCAATCCGGCCTTCACCACCACCGTGGGGCTGGCGCTGGCCAACGCCATGGTCGCCCTCTCGGGCGGGATGCTCGCCCAGTATCAGATGTTTTCCGAGATCACGCTGGGCACCGGCATGGTGGTCATCGGGCTGGCCTCGCTGATCATCGGCGAGGTGATCGCTGATCTTTTCGTCCGCTCGCCCGGCGTGGGATCGGCAATCCTCGGCGCGATCCTCGGCGCGGTCGTCTACCGGGTCATTATCGCCATGGCGCTTTCGGCTTCGGTTTCCACCTCCGACCTCAAGCTGGTTTCGGCGTTGATCGTCACCGCGGCGATCTCCTTCCCCGCCGTTCGCGACCGTTACCGGCTCTTCCGGCTGAGAAAGGAGGCCCGCCGCGATGCTGACGCTTAAAAACATTTCCAAGACCTTCAATCCCCATACCGTCAATGAGAAAAAGGCGCTCGACCGCTTCTCGCTGCACCTTGATCCGGGTGAATTTGTAACCGTCATCGGCTCGAACGGGGCGGGCAAATCGACGGTGATGAACGCCGTCGCCGGAGTCTTTCTCGTCGATGCGGGGCAGATTCTGCTCGACGGAGAGGACATCACCTTTATGAAGGATTACCGCCGCGCCCGGCAGATCGGCAGGCTGTTTCAGGACCCACTTTCCGGCACCGCGCCGAGCATGACCATTGAAGAAAACCTGTCGCTTGCCTACCTGCGCACCGCCGAGCATGTCTCGCCGTTCGGCCTCTCCGCAAAGGACCGGGCCTATCTGCGCGAACGGCTCGCCGCGTTGGGCCTGGGTCTGGAAGACCGTCTTTCCACCCGCGTCGGGCTTCTTTCGGGCGGGCAGCGGCAGGCGCTGACCCTCCTGATGGCAACGCTGATTCCGCCGAAGGTGCTGCTGCTCGATGAGCACACGGCCGCGCTCGATCCCGCCACCGCCGAAAAGGTGCTTGCGCTGACCCGCCGCATCGTGGCCGAGAACCACATCACCTGCATGATGATCACCCACAATATGCGCTCGTCGCTCGAGATGGGCACCCGCACCATCATGATGGATGCGGGCCGGATCATCCTCGACATCACCGGGGAGGAGCGCGGAAAGATGACGGTTCCGGGGCTGCTCGAACGCTTCCGGGCCGCGGCGGAGCGGGAACTGGACAACGACCGGATGATGCTCGACTGAGCTGCCTGCCAAAAAAGGCTTCCCCTGAGCGGGGAAGCCTTTTTTCATGGAAAGCGCAAAGCGAAGGGCTCCCGCTTTGCGCCGTCAGGAGCCTTCGGCCCGAACCGGCGCGTCCGGGGACGCGGGCCATCCCCTGCCGCGGCTGTAGGAGAGATAGCTGCAAAGCGGAAGAAGGTAGAGATAGCAGGCGAAGAGAATCGAGGAAAGGGGAGCGCCCGACGCGGCGAGCGGGACCGAACCGGCAATGGACCATGGAATGAGCGCCGCCAGAAGAATCACGGTGTCCTCGAGGGTCAGGGCGAGCTCATAGCGGTCGGGCATGACATGATCGCAGAGCTGTTTGACCACAACGGTGCTGAGCGACTGGTTGCAGCAGATGGCGGAGGTGAGAATCGAAACCACCATCACCGCGCCGAAGGGGTTGATCCGGACGGCGAGCCGTCCGATCAGGGCGTGGGTGTTGTTGAGCAGCCCGGTTTCCTCAAAAAGCTCCGAGTAGGTGGAGGAGATGCAGACGATTGCGCCGACATTGAGCATCGAGAGGACGCCTCCCCCGTTGGAAAAAGCGGCCAGCTCGGGATCGGCCGCCCGAAAACCCCGCAGGCAGATCCAAAACAGCTCGAGCGGAGCAATCCCCTGAACCCAGAGGCAGATCGCGCCGCCCGCCAGAATGCTGGCGAGCATCGTGGCCTTGACGTTGAGCCTCAGCAGAGAAAAAAGGATGGTGATCAGCGCGGGAATCAGAGGAATCCAGCCGAGGCGGTAGTTCCTCTCGAAGATTTCGATCACATCCGCGGGGGCCTCCCGCGCGCCGGAAAGCAGGCCGAGCACAAGGTACAGCCCGCTCGTCAGAAGAAAGGGGACCACGCAGGTTTGCAGCATCCGCCGGATGTTGCGGTAGATGTCGGTGCCGGTGATGGTACAGATCAGCTGGGCGCTGGTGGACATCGGGGAGCAGCGGTCCCCGAAGAAGGTGCCGGACAGAATTGCGCCGCCGGCATAGACCGGCGGGATGCCCATCACGTTGGAGATGCTCATGCAGATCACCCCCATCGTCGCCGCCGACCCGAAGGAGGTGCCGGTGAGAAGCGAAATCAGGCAGCAGAGCCAGAAACAGATCACAACCATCAGATCGGGCCGCATCACACGGGTGGACGCGCAGATGATGGTGGCGATGGCGCCGCAGGCGCGCCACACGGCCGTCAGCATCCCGATGAGCATGAAGGTAATCAGGATGTTTTTTACCGACCGGATGCCGGTAAGCGATACCGCCAGCAGACGGAAGGCCCGCTTCCCCCGGGAAAGCCCATAGGCGAAAAAAACGAGATATCCGAAGAGGATGGCAAGCAGAATCGGCAGTCCGGCGATCAGGCAGAACAGCAGTCCCGCCACGAAGACCAGCAGCACGGAGGCCTCGAGCATGGAAATGTTCATCCTTTCCCTTGTTGTCAGCCGCCGGCGCACCCGCCGGGGCGGGTGCGCCGGTCGTATTCCAAACAGAGCAGCAAAAAACCGCCGCAGGGCGCAAAACCCCGCGGCGGCGCCATTTGTTCAGCGGTAGATGATGTGCTCCCGCGCGGGGCCGGTCGAAACGTAGGTGACCGGGTATCCCAGTGCCTTTTCGATGAATTCGATATAGCGGCGGCAGTTCTTCGGCAGCTTTTCCCACTCGGTGATGCCCATGATGTCGCAGTTCCAACCGTCGAGCACCTCTGTCACCGGCTTGCAGCGGTCCAAAACCGGGGTGCAGGGGAAGTCGGTGATCACCTTGCCGTCCACCTCATAGCCGGTGACAACCGGAATCTTTTCAAGATAGCTCAGAACGTCCACCAGGGTGAGAGCCACATCGGTGGTTCCCTGCGCCATGCATCCGTAGCGGGTGGCGACAGCGTCAAACCAGCCGACCCGGCGGGGACGTCCGGTGGTAACGCCGTATTCATGGCCCGCCTCGCGCAGCAGGTGCGCCTGCTCCCCGTCCAGCTCACAGACGAAGGCGCCCGCGCCCACGCAGGAGGAATAGGCCTTGACGACGGTGATGACATTCGAAATCGAGCAGGGGGAAATGCCCGCCCCCACCGTCGAAAAGCCGGCGAGCGGCGAGGACGAGGTGGTGAACGGATAGATGCCGTGATCGACGTCCCGCAGAGCGCCGAGCTGCCCCTCCATCAGGATGGTCTTGCCCTCCGCAACCGCGCTGTTGAGGAAGCGGGCGGTGTCGCAGACCATCGGACGCAGCCTCTGCGCATGGCTCATCAGATGATCGAAGATCTCCTTGGGATCGAGCGGAGGCTGCCGGTAAACCGCCTTGAGGATCAGGCTCTTGTATTCGCAGATGTCGGTCAGGCGCTTCATCAGCCGATCCGGCTCGAAGAGCTCGCAGACCTGAAAACCGATCTTCTGGTATTTATCCGCGTAGAAGGGGGCGATGCCCGACTTGGTCGAGCCGAAGCTGTTTTTGCCGAGCCGCTCCTCTTCGAGCACGTCGAAGCGGACATGGTAGGGCATCATGAGCTGCGCGCGGTCGGACACGATGATCTTCGGATGGATGCCGCGCCCCAGCAGCCCGTCGTATTCGGCAAAAAAGCGGTCGAGGTCGAGCGCGACGCCATGCCCGATCACATTGGTCACATGGTCGTAGCAAACGCCGGAGGGCAGCAGATGCAGCGCAAATTTGCCCTTGTCATTGACGATGGTGTGGCCGGCGTTCGCGCCGCCCTGAAAACGGACGACAATATCCGAATCCGCCGCAAGCATGTCGGTCATCTTGCCCTTGCCCTCGTCACCCCAGTTGCCGCCTACAATCGCCTTTACCATAGAAACTCCTCCACATCTATCAGGCTGGCGCTTCGCGGCAGCCTCTTTGTGTTGCCTTTTTCCTGCCGCATTTTCATTTTTCCGCCAAGTTTATCCGTGCGGACATTTCAATTGAAAATGCAAAAATCCCGCGGCACGGTTATGACGCCATGAAGGAGCAGCCCGAATGATATCACACGCCGGCCTTGCAGGTTCGCTCAAAGGCGGCGGCAAAAAGGCGAATCAGGGCATCACAGCCATTACGCGGCTATTATACCACAATCAAATCCCGGTGTATAGAAATAAATTGCAGCAAATCCGCGGGAGAAGCCGCCCCGATTTTGCACATTTCTTAAATTTGGGCGGGGCGGGAGGCAATGTTTTTTCTGGAAAATTTTCAAAAAGGGTGTATAATGGCAGCGAAGGGAGAGACACGATGCAGTACCAGAACGGAAAGCGCTACTATACGATGCCCCAGTACTGCCGGACCCGCTACGGCGGAAGAATCGTGAAGGTTCCTCTCCTCTCGGGCTGCACCTGCCCCAACCGGGACGGCTCCCGCGGGAGCGGCGGCTGTGCCTTTTGTTCGTTTACTCCCGGGAATATTTCAAAAGAAATTTCCGAACAGTATCGTGAGGGCTGTGCCCGCCTGCTGCCTAAATGGCCGGACGCCCGCCCAGTCGCCTATTTTCAGGAGGGTTCCAACACCCATCTGCCCACCCCGTCGCTTGCCATCCTGCTCGGGCAGGCCGCCGCCCTGCCCGGAGCGGCCGGAATCCGAATCGCTACCCGCGCCGACTGCATCGACCGGGAAAAGGCGGAGATGCTCGCGGAGTTTCAACAATCCCATGGCCTTCCGGTGGAAATTGAGCTGGGGCTGCAAACCGTCCACGACCGGACTGCCTCCGCCCTCAACCGGTGCCACAGCTTCGCGGAATTTTGCGCCGGCTTTTCGCTGCTGCGCGAGGCCGGGCTTTACATCTGCATTCACCTGATCAACGGACTGCCCGGGGAAACGCCGGAGATGATGCTGGAGTCCGCGCGGGCGGCCGGCGCCCTGCGCCCCGGCGGGATCAAGCTGCATATGCTCCACCTGCTGCGCGCGACCCCGCTCGCGGCGCGGTATGCGCAGGAGCCGTTTCCGCTGCTCTCGCGGGAGGAATACGTCTCGGTTGTCTGCGGCCAGCTCGAGCGGCTTCCGCCCGATACGGTGGTGGAACGCCTGACCGGAGACGGCGCCGCCGACGCCCTCATCGCCCCGCTCTGGACCCGAAACAAGCGCGCGGTCCTCAATCTCATCGACCGGACCCTCGCCCGGCGCGGCACCTGCCAGGGCGCGCTCTGGCGGGAGTCTGAGCCTGTGCAAATCCGGTGATTTTATGTGCCGAAGCCGGATAAAGGGAGCTTTTATGATCGGAATTTTACAGTTGGCCAAGGAACGCCTTGCCCAGTCCGCCAACCCGGAAGGTGTCTATGTCGATTTTACGATGGGAAAGGGCCGGGACACTCTTTTTCTTGCCTCGCTCGCTCCGCGCGGGAGGATTTATGCCTTTGACATCCAGTCCGCCGCCCTCGAGGCAACCCGCGCGCTGCTCTCGGCGCATGGGGTCGGAAACGTGACCCTGATTCAGGCGAGCCACGAACGCTTCCGGGAGTATGTCGAGGGGCCGATTGACGGCGGACTCTTTAACCTCGGCTTTCTGCCGGGCGGGGACCGCGGCCTTACCACCCGGAGAAGCTCCACCGTTCCCGCCGTCATGGGGGCGCTCGGGGCACTTAAAACCGGCGCTGCTCTCGGCGTGGCCGTGTATCCCGGTCACGAGGAGGGGCGGCTCGAGGGGGAAGAGCTTCAGCGCCGCCTCGCCGGGCTTCCGAAGGAGAAATTTGACGTCTTTTTATACAGATTGTTGAATGTTCCGGAATCCCCCTATATGATCGTCGCGGAACGGCGCGGATGACCGCGGCCGTCCCGATAGTAAGAAAATCGAAAGGATGTCTCATACCATGCAGCAATTCAACAGCCTTGCCAGCCCTGAAACCCGCTCCGACGAGGTGGAGGCGGCCCGCCGCTTCCAGTTTGCCATCCACCACGTGGGCATCAACTGCGGCGACCCCGAAACCGGACTCGAGACGGCGCGGGTGCTCTGCGCTCTCTTCGGCCTCACACCCCGCACGCTGCCCGGCATTTCGACCTTTGCCGACCCCTTTATCGAATGCATGCACAAAAAAGGGCGCGGCGCAATGGGGCATATCTGCGTCACCACCACCGATGTTGACGGCGCGATGGCGCACCTTGCTTCCAAGGGGGTCGAGTTCATCGATGAGACGAAAAAATTCGACGAGCAGGGACACTGCACCTTTGTCTACCTGAAGGGGGAGCTGTCCGGCTTCGCCTTCCATCTGCAAAAGGCATAACGAACGGCTAAGAGAACCATATCGCAGGAATCGGCCGGATTTGCCTTCTGTATGAGGAAAGCGCAGCCGCAAAACGATGCCGAACGGGAGGGGGGATTTTTTACGAAACGCTGCATTGTCCTGTCTGGAACGGCTTGCCCAGATCAAACATTGAAAGGAAGATCCTTATGGCTGTTCCAGACAGCAGTAAAATTTATCCCCGGACCGGGGATACGCAGACCGTATTTCTGAAAAACGTTGTGGACAATCCCATGATCGAAGTCGGAGCGTTCACCTTCTACAACGATTTTGTCCATGATCCGAGAGATTTCCAGAAAAACAATGTGCTGTACCACTACCCCATCAACGGAGACCGGCTGCGGATCGGAAAATTCTGTTCCATCGCCTGCGGGGCAAAATTCCTGTTCAACAGCGCAAATCATACCCTGCATTCCCTGTCAACCTACCCCTTTCCGCTCTTTTATGAGGCGTGGGAGCACGGACTTTCCCCGCGTGAGTCCTGGGACAATAAGGGGGACATCGTGATCGGCAGCGATGTATGGATCGGTTATGAGGCGGTGATTCTGGCGGGGGTCACCATTGGGGACGGCGCGGTTATCGGAACCCGTGCCGTCGTCACAAGGGATGTTCCGCCCTATACCATCGTGGGCGGAACGCCTGCCCGGCCGATCCGCGGACGCTTTCCCCGGGAGCGGATTGACGCCCTGCTGGAGATGAAGTGGTGGGACTGGCCCGCCGAACGGATTTCCGCCGCCATTCCTCTGATTCAGTCGGGAAACCTTGAGGCGCTGAAATCCATGCTCTGACGGTCACAGCCGCCCGCCGGTCCCTCCGGCTTGCGCAGCCACCGGCGGGTATTTCGGGGCGCGGTTTGCTTCTGCCCGCTCGGGGCGTGATTTAATTTTGCCCGCGCCGCACTGCCACGCGGCCCTCAAAGGAGCGAATGCTGCCCGGCCGCGGCTTTTTCTTCCTCGAGAGGGCGCTGCCGGCGGTCCGCCTGACCCGCCGCTCGCGGCGAAAACGTTTTACGGGGCGCTTCCACCGGCAGGACCGGCGGTTCTCGAACACAGCCATCGCGCAGGCCAGGCCCCCGGCCTGCGCGGGTCCCTGAAAAAGGCCGGACCTCCCGGATGCGGGCGGCCCGGCCTTTTTCCGGCTTGCCCCACCCTGCATGGCGGGCCGGGGAAAGGGTAAGAATCATCGGGGGAGGAGCCGTCTTTTTTGGCGGGATCATTGCGTTTTTCCCTCCCTTTCATGTATAATAGGAAAACAGCCGCCGCGGCGCCCGGCCGCGGGACGCATCTTCCATCAACCCGTCCGGAGGAGACGTATTTATGACCGAACAGCAGAAGCACATCCGCAATTTCTGTATCATCGCCCACATCGACCATGGGAAAAGCACTCTGGCCGACCGCATTCTGGAAAAAACCAACACCGTCGCACTGCGGGATATGTCCGAGCAGCTTCTCGACAATATGGATATCGAGCGGGAACGGGGCATCACCATCAAATCGCGGGCGGTCAAGCTCCGCTATACCGCAAAAAACGGGGAGACCTATGAGCTCAACCTCATCGATACCCCCGGACACGTTGACTTCAACTATGAGGTTTCGCGTTCCCTTGCCGCCTGCGAGGGAGCGGTGCTGGTGGTTGACGCATCCCAGGGCATCGAGGCTCAGACGCTGGCCAACACCTATCTCGCCATTGAGCACGATCTCGAGGTGGTGCCGGTCGTCAACAAAATCGACCTGCCCGCCGCCGATCCCGAGCGGGTCTGCCATGAAATTGAGGATGTGATCGGGCTGCCCGCCCTCGACGCGCCGCGAATTTCAGCCAAGCAGGGCATCGGCATCGAAGAGGTGCTCGAACGGGTGGTGGCCGATATCCCCGCTCCGGACGGCGATCCCGACGCACCCCTGAAGGCGCTGATTTTTGACTCCTGCTATGACAGCTACAAAGGGGTAATCGCTTATATCCGGATCATGCAGGGAAGCGTCCGCCCCGGCATGAAGATTAAAATGATGGCCACCGGGGCGCAGTTTCAGATCGTCGAATGCGGTGTGATGGGACCGGTCAATCTTGTGCCCACCGCCGGGCTTTCGGCCGGGGAGGTCGGCTATCTGACCGCTTCGATCAAGACGGTGCGCGACACCCGCGTGGGCGACACCGTCACCGGCGCGGAAAATCCCGCCTCAAAGCCGCTGCCCGGTTACCGCAAGGTCAACCCGATGGTGTTCTGCGGCATCTACCCCGCCGACGGCGCCAAATACCCCGACCTGCGCGACGCGCTTGAGAAGCTTCAGCTCAACGACGCGGCTCTCTCCTTTGAGCCGGAAACCTCGGTTGCGCTCGGCTTCGGCTTCCGCTGCGGCTTTCTGGGGCTGCTGCACCTTGAGATCATCCAGGAGCGGCTCGAGCGGGAATACAACCTCGATCTCGTGACCACCGCCCCGTCGGTCGTCTACTACCTCAACCTCACCGACGGCACCCGCCTGCGGATCGACAACCCCTCCAACTACCCTGACCCGGCCACGATCGAATCCGCCGAGGAGCCGTTCATCAAGGCGAGCATCTTCACCCCCGCTTCCTACATCGGCGGAATCATGGAGCTCTGCCAGAACCGGCGCGGCATCTATCTCGACACCAAATATCTCGACACCGACCGGGTCGAGCTGCACTACCGCCTGCCCTTAAACGAGGTCATCTACGATTTCTTCGACGCCCTCAAATCCCGCACCCGGGGCTATGCCTCCTTTGACTATGAGGTCTGCGGCTACGAGCCCTCGAAGCTCGTCAAGCTCGACATCCTTCTCAACGGCGAGGCGGTTGACGCGCTTTCCTTCATCGTCCACGCCGACGGGGCTTATCCGCGCGCGCGCAGGATGTGCGAAAAGCTCAAGGAAAGCATTCCGCGCCAGCTCTTCGAAATCCCGATTCAGGGGGCGGTGGGCGGCAAGATCATCGCCCGCGAGACGATCAAGGCGCTGCGCAAGGATGTGCTCGCCAAATGCTACGGAGGCGATATCACCCGCAAGAAAAAGCTGCTTGAAAAGCAGAAGGAAGGCAAGAAGCGGATGCGTCAGGTGGGTACCGTCGAGGTCCCGCAGGAAGCGTTCATGTCGGTGCTCAAGCTCGATGAGTAAGGCGGTCGGGATTTACCTGCACGTTCCGTTCTGCGACGGGAAATGCCCTTACTGCGATTTCTATTCCCGGCGGGGAAGCGGCGAGGATTATGACCGCTTTCTCGCCGCCGCCGTCCGCGCCATTGAGGCGGCTCCGGTTTCGGGGGAGGTTTCGGCGGACACCGTTTACTTCGGCGGCGGAACGCCGGTCCTGCTCGGCGCGCGGCGTCTGAACCGCCTGCTCTCGGCGGTGCAAAAGCGGTTCGGCGCGGTACAGCGGGAAATTACCGTCGAGGCCAACCCCTGCGCGGTCGGGCCGGAGATGCTGGAGGAGCTGCGCGCGGGCGGGTTTACCCGGATCTCCTTCGGGGTGCAGTCGCTTTTTGATCCCACCCTGCGGACGCTGGGCAGAAAGCACGACGCCGCCCGGGCGCTCGGGGCGATCCGCGAGGCGGCGCGGGCGGGCTTTGCCCACATTTCGGCCGATCTGATGCTGGCGGTTCCGGGACAGACGGCGGAGGAGATCGAGCGCTCGGTCGATCTGCTGGCCGCGGAGCCAATCGACCATCTCTCGGCCTATCTGCTCAAGCTCGAGCCGGGAACCGCCTTTGCCGGACGCTTCGATGAGCCGGACGAGGATTTTGCCGCCGGGTGCTATCTTGCGATGGCGCGGCGAAGCGAGGCACACGGCTTTTCTCAGTACGAAATCTCCAATTTTGCGAGGAATCCCGCCGCGCGGAGCCTGCACAACCTGCGCTACTGGCGCTGCGGGGAATATCTCGGCATCGGCCCGGCGGCCCATTCCTTCTGGAACGGCAGGCGTTTTTATTTTCCGAGGGACCTGCGCTCCTTTCTCGACGCGCCCGACGCGTGGCGGCTGACCGTCGGCGACGGCCCCGGCGGAGACGAGGAGGAACGGGTGATGCTCGGGCTGCGGCTCGCGGAGGGAATTGCTTTGGACAGCCTCTCGGACGAACGCCGCGCGGCGGTGGAGCGGGCCGCCCGCCGTCTGGACGGGTCGGGGCTGCTGCGCCGGGAAAAAGGGCGGATTGCGCTGACCCGGGAGGGCTTTCTCGTCTCGAACGCGGTGATCGCCGCGCTGCTTGGCTGAAGCGCGCCCCGGCGTGCCGAAGCCGTCCCGGCGGCGCCGCTGATGCCGAAATCACGCCGAAGGAGGAGTGGGAATGAAGGATTCCGCCGAATGGATCGCGCTGAGCTACTCGGTACCGGCCAGCCCCTCCAAGGCGAGGGTGTTTGTCTGGCGCAGGCTGCGGGCTCTCGGAGCGGTCACTCTGCGGCCCGGGCTTGCCGCGCTGCCCAACAGCGCGGAGGGAAAGCGCAGCTTCGCGCTGCTCGCAGGAAAAATCCGGGAGCTTGGGGGAGAGCCGCTGGTGCTGGAGATGGACCTCGTGGACGGGACGGAAAGCGAGCGCCTGCGCGCCCGTTTTGCCGACGCCGGGCGCCGGGCCCTGCGCGAGGCGATGGAGGAGGTCGCGCCGATCCTCGAGAAGCTTGAGACGGCCGGGCCCGCCGAGCGGGCGCAGCTTGAGCGCAGCCTGAGCAAAAAGCTCGGGCGGCTTCAGAAGCAGGACGGAAACCCACTGCGCGACCAGATGGCGGAATTTGAACAGACGGCGGGCAGTCTGTTTGAGGCGCTTCGGGGAATGCCGGCGGAATTTTCGGCCATGCTGCGTGGCAAGGATCAGGGAGGGAACGGCGAATGAATCTGTTTGATCTGCCCGAGAGAATGCTCTGTGAGGCGTCCTGTCCGCTGCTGGAGCGGCCCGGCCTGCGGATTGAGAGGATCGTTTCCTGGGGACAGTGCTCGCCCGAGGGCTTTTGGTACGACCAGGAGGAGGACGAGTGGGTTTGTCTGGTTCGGGGAAGCGCTCTGCTTTCCTTTGAACGGTTCGACGTTCTGCTCACATGCGGGGATCATCTGCTGATACCGGCCCGGCTGCGCCACAGGGTCGCGGCCGCCTCCGAAGACCCGCCCGCCGTATGGCTCTGCGCCTTCGGCCATTTTGATCCTGGGAGAGAAACCGTATGAAACGTCTGCCCGCTCTCATTGCCGCCGCGCTGATGCTCGGCTCCTGCGCGCTGCCGGCCCTTCCCGCCGGGGAGGATTCCTCGCGGGAAACCTCCTACCGCGCGGGGGAGTACCGCGGCGCGGCTCAGGGATACGCCGGGGAGCTTACGGCCTTTGTCACGCTGACCGACAGCCATATCGACGCGATCCGGGTGCCCGACTGCCCCGAAACCGAAGGGATCGGTTCGGTGGCGGTCGAACAGCTCCCCGGTCTGATCGTCGCGAACCAGACCCTCGCGGTGGATGTGGTGGCGGGCGCGACAGCCACCAGCCGGGCGCTGATCGAGGCGGCAGCGCAGGCGGTTTCCGCCTCGGGCGCCGATCCCGCCCCGCTGCTGGAGCCGCCCGCCCAGCCGGCCCGGCCGTCTCTGCGGGCCGAGGTGCATGAGGCGGACCTGATTGTCGTCGGCGCGGGCGGCGCGGGGCTGACCGCGGCCCTCGCGGCGGCCCAGTCCGGGCCGGAGCTGCGGATCGTGCTGCTGGAGAAAAACGCCGCGCCCGGAGGAAACACGCTGCTTGCCTGCGATGGAATCAACGCCGCCGCTTCCGCCGCGCAGCAGAAGGCCGGCGTCGAGGACGGATTTGAGGAAATGCTCTCGGACAGCCTTGCCGCATCCGGCGCGCAGGAGGGGGAGCTGCTCGAGACGCTGGCGGGGGATTCCGCCGTCGTGATCGACTGGCTTGCGGAGGCCGGGATGCCGCTGGGGGAGCTGACGCGGCTTCCGGGCAGCTCGGCCGAGCGCGCCCATCTTCCCGAAAGCGGGGAGCCGGTGGGGAAATTCCTCATCGACGGGCTGACCGGCGAGGCGCGCCGGGCCGGGGTGGAAATTCTTTGCGGCACCCGTGTCTCCGAGCTGCTGACCGATGAGGAAGGGCGGATCAGCGGGGTGATCGCGGAATCTCCCGGGGTGCGGCACCTGTATACCGGCGGCGCGGTGATTCTCGCCACGGGGGGCTTTGCCGCCAACGACAAGCTCTGCGGAAGCTACCGCACCCTGCTGCGGGGCCTCGATACCGTAAGCTCCGCCGCGGCGCAGGGCGACGGCATTGCGATGGCGCAGGAGCTGGGGGCCGCCACTGTCGATATGGCCGAAATTGTCGCCGAGCCGACCGTCCACCGGGGGAGCGGGCTGATTGTTCCGCGCGCGCTGCGGGAGGGCGGGGCGCTGCTCGTCAACCGCTCCGGAGAGCGGTTTGCCGATGAATTGGCGGATGACGCGAGTCTTTCGGAAGCCCTGCTCGCCCAGCCGGGGCGCTGCGGCTGGCTGATCTTCGGAGAGGGGCTGCTGCATCTGCTGCCCTCCGCGCTGGAGGAGCGGACTCTTTCGGGCGCGGACCCGGAAAAGCTTTCCCGCGCGGCCGGTCTCCCGGCGGAGGCGCTGGAGGAAACCATCTCGGACCGCAACGCCGAGCTGCCCGAGGCGGCCGATGAGGAAGGCAACGAGCCGCATCCGGCCCGCCTGGAGGGAGAGCTTTACGCCCTTGAGGTGGCCCCGGGGGTCAAAACCACCCTCGGCGGCCTTGCGATCACCCCCGAGGCCGAGGTGCTGGGCGCCGCCGGCGAGCCGATTCCGGGGCTTTATGCCGCCGGGGAGGTGACCGGCGGGGTGCACGGCGCCGCGGCGCTGCCGGGCAACGAGCTTGCCGGGCTTTTGGTGTTTGGCAGACGGGCGGGGCAGAACGCCGCCGGCTGGCTCTCCGCGCGGGCGGAAGGACCGGAAAGCAACGATGTATAAAAACGATAGACAACATTGCGGAGTTCTCCTTCCGGCGCCGATGGGCCCGCCGAAGCGCGGCGGTATCAAAAAAGAAACTCTCTATTGCTAAATGTGAAACTCAAAATGGTCAAAATCTTGTAAATTAGTGAATATAGGCGAAAAAATGCGTTAATTTTTTCAAATAATCGCCAAAACACACAGTTGACTTTTGGGCACAAAGCGTTTATAGTAAGAACAATCACAATTTCAAAACCAAGGAAATGCGGAGACGGGAAAAGTAGCTTGTTCAATTCCAACAGACAGAGAGCCGCCGGGCGGTGTGAGGCGGTGTTGGAGAGCAAGGGAAGGTCATCCCCGAGCAGCCGACCGAAAGGGGAATCCCTCAGTAGGCTCGGACGGTATGGTCGCCGTTACCCGACCCGGACCGGACGCAGGCTGTTGAAGGCCGCGCCGTTCCCTGAGCGGCCGCCGAGAGCGGCAAAAAGAGTGGTACCGCAGAAGCGAACTTCGCCTTTGTCTCTTTCCCAAGGAAAGGGCAGGGGCGCGTTTTTTTATCTGCAAAAATTTTTCGCCGCGGCGCTGTGCCGCAGAGGATGGAAGAGGAGGAGCAGCAATGCTGATGACAGGTTCGCAGATCGTTCTCGAAGTGCTGGCCGAGGAGAAGGTTGACACCGTATTTGGATATCCGGGCGGGACCATCCTGAACGTATACGACGCCCTCTATGACAACCAGCTTGGAATCCGCCACTTCATCACCGCCCACGAGCAGGGCGCGGCTCACGCGGCCGACGGATATGCCCGGGCCACCGGCAAAACGGGGGTTGTTTTTGCCACCTCCGGGCCGGGAAGCACCAACCTCGTGACCGGAATCGCCACCGCCTACATGGATTCCATCCCGATGGTGGCGATTACCGCCAACGTCCCCAACGCGCAGATCGGCTCGGACAGCTTTCAGGAGGTTTATATCACCGGCATCACAATGCCGATCACCAAGCACAATTTCGTCGTGCGCCGGGTCGAAGAGCTGGCCGATACGATCCGTCAGGCGTTTTCCATCGCCAATTCCGGCAGGCCCGGCCCGGTGCTGGTCGATATTCCCAAGGATGTGACCGCCGCCTCCTGCGAGTTTCTGCCCGCTCCCGCCCCGGCGGCGCCCGAACGTCCCGCCGAGATTGATCCGGCGGTGATCGCCGAGGTCGCCGCGCTGATCAACGCGGCCGAACGTCCGGTGATCCACTTCGGCGGCGGGGTGATCGGTTCCGGTGCGTCGCCGCTCGTTTATGAGCTGGCCCACCGCGCGTCGATTCCGGCATGCCATACCATCATGGGTACCGGCGTGCTTTCCTACAATGATCCGCTCAACATGGGGATGGTCGGGATGCACGGCAACATCTCCGCCGGACTCGCGATCAACGGCGCGGACCTTCTGCTGGTCATCGGGGCCCGCTTCTCCGACCGGGTGGCCACCAAGCCCTCGGACTTTGCCCGGCGCGCCCGGATCGTGCAGATCGATATCGACCGCTCTGAGATCAACAAGAACATTCACATCGATTACAGCATCGTCGGAGACGTCGGCCGGGTGCTCGAAGCGGTGCTTCCGCTGATCGAGCGCAAGGAGCATCCCGCGTGGCAGGCGCAGATTGACGCGTGGCGGGCCGACGATGTCGTTCCTCCCGCAAGCGCCCTCGACGGGAAGCTGCACCCCTACGACATCATCCACGCCGTCGCCGAACTGGCGGGCGAGGACGCCATCATCGTTACCGATGTCGGACAGCACCAGATGTGGACCGCCCAATACTGCGGACGCACCCAGCCCCGCTCCTTCCTCACCTCGGGCGGACTCGGGACGATGGGCTTCGGCTACGGGGCGGCGGTCGGCGCGCAGGTTGCTTTTCCGAAGCGCCGGGTCATCCACATCACCGGAGACGGCTGCTTCCATATGAACCTCAACGAGCTGTGCACCAGCGTTTCCTATCATCTGCCGGTGATCACCGTTGTGCTCAACAACGGGGTTCTCGGAATGGTGCGCCAGTGGCAGACCCTGTTCTATGACCACCGTTACTCCTCGACCAGTCTGCACCGCAAAACCGATTTTGCCAAGGTGGCCGAGGCGTTCGGCGCCAAAGGGTTCCACGCCGATACCGCGGAGGAATTCCGGGAGAAGTTTTCCAAGGCGCTCGGCTCGGGGGCTCCCTGCGTGATCGAATGCCGCATCGACGAGGACGAGATGGTCATGCCGATGATTCCCGGCGGCTCGACCGTCAAGGAAGCCTACCGTTCGGCCCCGGTTGTCAGTGAGCTCTAAGGAGGGAAAACGGATGCAGGATAAACACGTCATCACCGTAAAGGTCAAAAACAACGCGGGCGTCCTCGCGCGGGTGGCAAGCCTGTTCGGACGCCGCGGCTACAATATCGAGTCGCTGACCGTTTCGGCCACCGATGATCCGAGCATTTCCCGCATGACCGTCGTGGTCAAAGGCGACGAGGACATCCTCGCCCAGATCATCCACCAGACCGCGAAGCTCGAGGAAAGTCTTGCCGTCTATGCGCTCGATCCGGCCCGGTCGCTCTACCGGGAGCTGCTGCTCATTAAGCTCTCCTGCGGCGACGCGACCCGCGCGCCGCTGCGCGAAATCTGTGATATCTACGGCGCCAAGATCATCGACCTGTCGGTCTCCGCGATGGTGGTGGAGCTGACCGGCACGCCGCATAAGATCGACGCCTTTATTGAAATCCTCTCGCAGTACCCCATTCTCGAGATGTGCCGCACCGGAGCCACGGCGATGGAACGCGGAGATCATAAAGCAAACGCACAATAAGCTGCAATAAAGGAAGGAAGATGTAACATGGTCAAAATGTACTACGATGCCGACTGCAACCTCTCTCTGCTGGACGGAAAGACCGTTGCGATTATGGGATACGGCAGCCAGGGCCACGCCCATGCCCTCAACCTCAAGGAGAGCGGTGTGAAGGTCGTTGTCGGCCTGCGCCCCGAAAGCTCCTCCTGCGCCCGTGCCCGCGAGGCCGGACTCACCGTGATGAGCGTCGCGGAGGCTGCCAGGGCCGGCGACTTCATCATGATGCTTGTCCCCGATGAGAAGCAGGCCGACATCTACGCCGAGGAAATCGCCCCCTACCTCGCCGAGGGCAACGTGCTGATGTTCGCGCATGGCTTCAACATCCACTTCAAGCAGATCGTCCCGCCCAAGGGCGTCGATGTCATCATGGTGGCTCCCAAGGGCCCCGGCCACACCGTCCGCAGCCAGTATCAGGAGGGCAAGGGCGTTCCGTCGCTCATCGCCATCGAGCAGGACGCTTCGGGCAAGGCCAAGGAATACGCGCTGGCCTATGCCTGCGGCATCGGCGCCGGACGCGCCGGCATCATCGAGACCACCTTCAAGGATGAGACCGAGACCGATCTCTTCGGCGAGCAGGCCGTTCTCTGCGGCGGCGTGACCGAGCTGATGAAGGCCGGCTTCGATACCCTCGTCGAGGCGGGATACGCCCCTGAGATGGCCTACTTCGAGTGCGTCCATGAGATGAAGCTGATCGTGGACCTCATCAATTCCGGCGGCTTCGCCGCGATGCGCTACTCGATCTCCGATACCGCCGAGTACGGCGATTACCGCACCGGCACCCGCATCATCACCGAGGACACCCGCAAGGAGATGAAGAAGGTTCTGCACGAGATTCAGAACGGCACCTTCGCCTCCGAGTGGATCGCCGAGAACCGCGCCGGACGCCGCGCCAAGTTCCTCGCCTCCCGCGCGATGGAAGCCGCGCATCCCGTCGAGAAGGTCGGCGCACAGCTTCGCAAGATGATGAGCTGGCTCAAGAAGTAAGAAACCGAAAACGGAAAACACGACAGGCAGAAAGGCGGTCCTCCGCAAGGAGGACCGCCTTTCTGCCTGTCGATGCCGCCCGGTGCCCGCTGCATCTTCAGCGTCCGAACAGCCGGGACAGAAGCCCTCTTTCCGGAGCGGGCGAGGCTTCCCGGCTTTTGCGGAGCAGGTAACGCTTTTCATAAACCAGGGCGGCGTAATCCGAAACCTGCCCCACGAGGAAGAAATTGGTGATTCCTCCCACCGCCCCAACCAGCGGCAGACCCTGCACAAACTTTGCGATCAGCACCGCGTCGGCCAGCGCGTCGGAGGTGCGCCGCGTCTCCTCCTCAAGCGAGCCGACAAAGCGGGTGCCCGCGTCGATCTTCTCCCCCAGCTCAAGAAGTTTTTGATGGTGCCGGCTTTGCAGCTCGCCATGCTCCACCGCGTTGCGGATCAGCCGAAGCACGAAGAGCTGTTCGCTCGTTCCCTCAAAACCGAAGCCGCAGCGCTGAGCGGTCTGGTAGACGGTGCGCAGCAGCGTCGCAATGATGATCGGGATATCCGGCAGGCCGATGCCCAGCAGACCCATTCCGGTTCCGCTGATTCCCGAGACCACCTGCACCGCGTATTTGCCGCGCGCGGCGTTTTTTCCGAAGCGGCGCAGGTTCCGCAGGCTGCGCCGCCCGGAAATTCTGGCGTCCAGCTCATCGAAACGGCGCCGCAGCTTGCCCCCGTCGTAGGTTTGTGCGATGACGCCGCTGCCCTTTGACACCAGAAGCGAAAAACCCTTGCAGAAGGCCCGGCTGAGCGTCTCGCGCAGCCCCTCGGGAATCCTTTCTCCGATCTTTTCCGCCGCCGGGCCGATCGCCCGGTCAACCGGGCCGGCCGCTTGGCCAATCCGCTCCCGCTCCAGCGCCTCCAGCTCCTGAAGCCGCTGGGCGATGGGATCGCGGCGTTCCAGTTTGTTCCAGACCATGTCATCCCGCCTTTCGGTCCGATTTTGTTTCATTATAGCATTCCGCCGGAGGATGAACAATCGAAAATCGGCGCGGCCGCCTCGGCAATTCGGAAAAACACCCCCAAATCAAAATTTTTTCAAAAAAATCACCCCAAGGATGATGACGGATCTTCCCCCTTCGGGTAAAATGGGGACGGAAAAGAAAAGGAGGAGTGCTCATGGAAAGCGAAAGGCCACTTTGGGAAACGGCGGCTTTTGCCGCCGAGCTCCACCGGTGCTATATGCGACTCTATCCCACGGGGGCAATATCGAATGACGGCGCCCGGGGCTGGTGGTGGAATTTTTGCCGCGGCCATCAAGCCCTGCGGGTCCGCGTATCGGAGCAGGCGTCCGGGATCGTTGTCACACTGGAAGCAAAGCCCGGCTGAAACGCAAAAAGCGCGCCCGGAATGCGGTATCGGCATCCCGGGCGCGTCGTTTTATTTTCGGTTTCAGCCGATCTCGCCAAGCCAGTTTGTTTCACTTTCGTGGCGCTGCGGCCGTCCCAACAGAGCGGCGACCGCCTGCCGGGCGGTGACCTCCCCTTCGATCAGGCGGTAAATCTGTTCGGTAATCGGCATCTCGACCCCGAGCTTCTCCGCCAGCTCATGGGCGCAGAGGGCGGCGGTGACCCCTTCGACGGTCATACCAACCTTGGCGATCGCATCTTTTACGGTGAGCCCCTCTCCGACGTAGACGCCGCAGCGGTGGTTGCGGGAATGCTGCGAGCAGCAGGTGACGATGAGATCCCCAACTCCGGCGAGTCCGGCAAAGGTTTCCGCCCGCGCGCCCATGCGTGTCCCCAGCCGGGCGATTTCGGTGAGGCCGCGGGTCATCAGCGCCGCCTTGGTATTGTCGCCGTAGCCCATCCCGTCGATGACCCCCGAGGCGAAGGCGATGACATTCTTGAGCGCCCCGCCGAGCTCCACCCCCATCAGGTCGTCGTTGGTGTAGATGCGGATATGGGTGCCCTCGGTCAGCTCCTGCACCTGCTGGGCGGC